>ERZ827524.1136-NODE-1136-length-28002-cov-3.711704_pt1 | contig 28002 bp, 32 predicted proteins | sample MGYA00519702_ERZ827524 | MGnify/ENA primary metagenome ERZ827524 (study PRJEB31778, sample SAMEA3449341) | human gut metagenome | biome: human gut; feature: human-associated habitat; material: faeces | place: United Kingdom | collected 2010/2012 ...
TGATTATCGCCCAATTGGTTCTGCTTCCGCTCAGTAATTTCTTAGTTATGGAGGAAAGCGTATTTTATACCGGTATTCACACCTTCGGTATGATCTGGATGTTGTTTTTGATCGTGATCGGTACATTGGTAACGCATCAGTACAGCATAGGAAAAACCCTTGTGATTATGGTGTCCATCGTGTTTGGGATGTGCATATTGGCTTATATCGGATTGCTGTTTTTTAATCTAATACAGCAGATGGTGGGATTTATCATGACGTTGGTACAAGAATTTTCATTGCGGAATATGTAGCGTACAGTCGCTGCGATGTGGTTTCAAAAAGGAGAAATACGAATGCGCAGAAAAGGTCCGATTTATATATTAACTGCTGTCATAGCACTGCTTGGAGTGCTGGTTTCCGGATGCGGAAATACGGCTTCCTCTGTTGTTTTATCTGAGTATCTGCCGGATGATAAAGCGATCGTTGTGACAGATAAAAGTCAATATCATATTCAAATTGACCCGCAGGAGCAGCAAATTCTGGAAGAAATGGAATTGCTGTTGGAAAACAAGAAAGCGGCGTTATATATCGGCTCTTACTATGATATTGCGGTATTGGATAAAGACACCGGAAAGATTTTCTTTTCCAATCGGCTGTTATATCAGGAGGAAAGTAAAAATTTTTCTCAGGATCAGCAAAACAATGCTTTTTCCCAGCTTGTTGTGGAATATTTAGACGGCGCCGGAAGAATTGCCAAAATGACATCTTTTCCGCAGTGTTATGACAATAAAGAGAAAGACCAGGTGACGGTTGAAAAGGGAAAAGACGAAGTTGACGTTCATTATTATTTCGGCACCAAGACAGAAGATAAATTAGTTTGTCAGGTGTTTACCCCCGAAACTTTTGAAAAATTCAAGAAAATCGGCGAACAAATGAGGGAAGAGGGGAGCTTATCACGATCGGACTGGGGGCGTTTTACCTCCGCTTACAATTATGTGGAATTTGACAAACTGTCCGAAAAGGATCAAAAAGAGTATTCGGAAAAATATCCGGCATTAAAAGAATACGGTGCGCTTTACATTATTAATCCGACTGCAACCTATATTCAGCTTAATGTAGTGGAAAAAGTGAGCAAAGCGCTAGGGATAACAAAAGAGGATATTGAAAAGGAAAAACAAGCAGTCGGTGAAACAAATACACTGCAATCAGGTACACCGAATTTTGAAATTACCGTTAATTATCGGTTGCAAGGCGCAGATCTCATTGTAACAGTGGATCCGAAAAAAGTGGTCGAGCCGTCTAAGAGCTATCTTCATAAAATATATGTATTGCCTTCCTTTGGGGGAACACAGGTGGAAAGTGACGGATACCTGTTTGTACCAGACGGAAGCGGCGCCATTATAGCGAATCAATCTCAATTATCGGGTATAGATAATTTGGAAATTCCCTTTTACGGGACGGATTATGCCGGTAATGTTTCTTCAGTCGATGACCTGACGCCCGAGTCAACATTTCCGGTATTCGGTTTAAAAGAAGATAATGCGGCGGTTTTCGGAATTGTGGAAAGCAACGACGGGATGAGCGGTATTACTGCTCAGGTATCCAATCCCAATTATCCCGACAACCTGATTATGCCATGGTTTATTTACCGGAACTATTATAACGTTGATACCGGAGACACCATGACGGGGTTAAACAACGTAATGTTTTCGAAAAAGACACCGACCGGTGTTTATGCGGTGCGGTATCATTTCCTATATGAACAGGATGCCACCTATTCCGGTATGGCGAATTATTTTCGCACTTATCTGGAACAGACCGGTTTACTGACCAAAAAGCAGGAAAAAACGGCAATTCCGGTTGATATTGAATTACTGGGCTCCATTCGAAAAAAAGCGTTTCGCTACGGAATCCCGATGGAAGTCAATGTGGGGCTGTCCACCTTCGAAGAAGCCGCATCATTTATCGAATATTTTTCAGGAAAACAAAAAGCCGGATTATCACTGAATTATACCGGGATTTTTAACGGCGGATTGGAATTTAAATCCTATAATAAATTAAAAATAGAGAATGTACTCGGCGGTAAAAAAGGATTTGAAAATCTATTAACCGCTGCCGATAACAGCGGCACATCTGTTTATCTGCAAATGGCGTTTAATCATGTGTATCAAAGCGGAAACGGAATAAAGTCAAGCAGTGATTTGTCCCGTCAGCTTAATAAAAAATATGCGGTCGTTTCTGAATTTCATCCGTCCAGCGGTAAGCTGAATGAGGACACGCAGGCATTTTTAATCAGTCCGCTTAGCTTCTCCGGTATTGTAAACGGATTTTTAAAAGATGTTGCATCACTCAACAACAGTAAGATATATCTCGACGAAACCGCTTCATTATTATGCTCTAATTATAACGAAAGCCGTGAGGTTACCCGAGAAGAAGCAAAAGTACTGACTCAGAAAGCATTGGAGCAGTTAAAAAAAGCCGGAGTTACTGTTAAAATTAGCGGTGGTAATCTGTATGCGTTACCATATGTTTCGGCAGTTACCAACATCCCGACCGATTCGGGAAATCAGCACTTGATTACCAACACGATACCTTTTGTCGGTATGGTGCTGCATGGAATGATTGACTATTCGGGTACTGCTTTAAACAAAGCGGGTAACTATAAGAAAGCTTTATTGCAAAACATGGAAAGCGGCGCGGGACTCAATTATCAATTGATGACCGGGGATACCGGATTGCTTGCAAAGACAAAATATACGGAATTCTATTCGGTTTCAGACGATGTTTGGAAAGAAAAGATTCTGACACAGATAGAAGAACAAAGTCAGTTCTATTACGAAACATCCGATTGTACCATTACCGAGCATTTGTTTTTACAATCCGGTGTGGTGCAGGTTCGCTATTCCAATGGAAAATCTATTGTTTTAAACTATAATGAAACAGCGGTTCGATTGGCAGACGGCAGTGAAGTGGAAGCTTTGGGATATCTTATAAAATAATGTCTGCTGAACAAACCAAGAAAATGACAAAATCCGTGATTTTCTTGGCTCAGGCATTTCTTGATGCCGATTTATAAATAACGTCAAATGCTTTTACTATCGTTGTTTGTGAATGGTTCAGTGAGCATTAAATTAACAGTAAAGGAACAGGGATTATGGGAAAGTCAAGCCAGAAAAAGAATAATACCAACAAGCGCTCTCGGTTCAGCTTGACCGTACGTGCCAACTCATATGGTTATTTATTCATTTTTCCGTTTATCATCGGATTGTTGTTTTTGTTCTTGCCATCTGTCGTTGAGTCATTTATGAATTGTTTTTACAATGTAAAGCTGAATTATAATGATATTTCCCGTACTTTTGTGGGCGGTCAAAATTTTTATGATGCTTTTTGGTCGGATACCGAATATCGGGTGATTCTGCTGAACACGATTAAGGGAATGATCATAGATACCATCATTATTATTTTCTTTAGTTTTTTCATTTCCAATATTTTAAATCAGAAGTTCAAAGGACGGGGAATTTCCCGTACCATCTTTTTCCTTCCGGTTATTTTATCAACCGGAATCATTGCCTCGGCGGATGCCTCTGCGGCGGTCAGCTCAATGAACAGCGTTGTTTCCTCGGGTTCGGAAATTCAATCTGCATTTGCCGGCGGGGGAATAGCCGCTTTCTTCGATTTGCAGGATTTGCTGCTCTCCATGGATATCAACTCCGGGATAGCGGAAACAATTGCGTATGCCATTAATAATACATATGATATCGTGAATCGCTCCGGAGTACAGATCCTGATTTTTCTGTCTGCGCTGCAGTCGATTTCTCCGTCAGTTTTTGAGGCGGCTAAAATTGAAGGCGCGACGAAATGGGAAGAGTTTTGGAAAATTACCGTTCCGATTATTGCTCCGATGATATTGGTGAATATTGTATATACCATTGTAGACTCTTTTACCAACCCTGCTTACGGTCTGATGGAATATGTACAAACGCAGGGATTTTCATTGAACAAAATGGGGTATTCATCGGCATTGTCGTGGATTTATTTTCTGCTGGTTTTAGCGGAACTCGGCGTAGTGTTCTTTTTGTTCCGCAAACAGACGCAGGATATATAAAGGAACGATACAGGAAAGGAGGAATATGCAATGAACATATCAAAGGATCGCTCGGTAAAGTGGCAAACTTTCCAAAACAAATATATGACACCGAAGTATGTGACAAAATGGTTATGGAGTATTGTTCGGGCGGTTATTATAGCCGGATTATGTTATATTATTTTGTTTCCGTTTTTTGAAAAAATAATCAACGCTTTCAAATCCTATGAAGATTTGATCGATCCGACCGTTAAATTTTTGCCCAAACACTTTACACTGGAAAATGTTTCGCGGACAGTGCAGAAAATGCAATATTGGCAAGCGCTGATCAACACATTGATTCTCTCAACTATTGTAGCATTTTTGCAAACTTTTATTTCCGCCTTGGTAGGATATGGTTTTGCAAAATTCAAATTTTGGGGAAATAAAATACTGTTTTTCTTTGTCATTCTGATGTTGATTATTCCTCCGCAAACCATTATCGTTCCGATGTTTATCAAATTTCGGTATTTACAGATTTTGGACACTCCTTTCCCCTTGGTGGTCATGTCTTTGACTATGACAGGGTTTAAGAACGGTTTGTATATTTTTATGTTCCGTCAGTTTTTCCGAGGTGTGCCGAAAGAATTGAATGAGGCGGCTAATATTGATGGGTGCGGTGTGTTTCGGACATTTTTTACCATTATGCTGCCAAGCGCAACATCAATGCTAACAACTATATTCTTGCTGTCTTTTTCTTGGCAATGGACAGATACCGTTTACAACGGTTTGTTTTTAAAAAATATGAAATTGTTGTCTAACGTCATTTCACAGGTGGCAACCGGGGAGTTGCAGGTGCTGGCAGGAAATCTGACGCATACTGCCGCATTGCTTGCCGTCCTGCCTTTGGCATTACTTTTTATCTTTGCGCAAAAAGCTTTTGTAGAATCAATTGACCGGTCAGGAATTGTTGGGTAAAGATGATGATGAAAAATGAGAGGGGGAATAGATTCGGATTTTAATTAGTTTACACAGACCATAATTTAAAAAAATAAATTATAGGAGGCTAAACAAAACATGAAAAACAGGATAATATCATTGTTCATTGCAGGAGTGATTATGATGGGGTTAAGCGGATGCGGCGAGAGTAATGACACAGCAAAAATTAGCGTTACCAATGTAAAAAACGGCACAAACAATGTTTTTGGAAGCTCAGTAAACGGATATTTGTTAAGTGAAAATTCAAAAGATTATGTCGCCCTCACCGAAGAAAATACAACAGATTCATATGGACCGTTAAAAGCAGTAGACGACTTAAACAGAGTACTGCCGACTGCCGAAGATACTTACGAAGCCGGTACCGGAAAAAAACGTGAAGTGGCAATGTTCTATGTTCTGTGGCATAGCCAAGAAACCGGACCGTATTTATTCTCTGACGTGCTTTCTCAAAATCCGAATCCTGCCAAACCGCCGACATCATCACCGTGGCTGGGCGGCAATACAACCTATTATTGGGGAGAACCGCTTTTCGGATACTATCATACAGATGATGGTTGGGTTATGCGTAAACATGTTGAAATGCTGACTCATGCCGGCATTGACTTTCTGGTTGTTGATACCACAAACGATTCGCCTTATTGTGTGGAAGCATTAAAGCTGATGAAAATATTGGATGAATATCAGCGGCAGGGTTGGGATGTTCCAAAAATATGCTTTTATACCAATACGGATTCCAGTACTCGTATGATGCAGCTATATAATCAGATTTACAAGCTCAATAAGTATCCGAATACATGGTATATGTACAATGGAAAACCAATGATTATTGGTATTGAAAAAAATGCTCCGGCTACCATTAAAAATTTCTTCAATATGCGTGCCAGCCAATGGCCGAATTCTGAAGAAGTTGAAAACGGATTTCCGTGGATCGATTTCAGAGAAACCGCAAAAGTATATAAGGACAAGGACGGGAAGAACGGTGTAATCAGCGTATCTGTTGCGCAAAACTCTTCTGATACCTCTTGTTTTGGCGATTCTTTGTTCTACGGTGATACCAAAAACCGCGGCAGAAGCTATCATAATGGTGCGGCGAATATTACTGAAGATTCTTATAAATACGGATACAATTTCCAGGAACAGTGGGATAATGCCATTAATTCGGATGCAGATATCGCCATGGTATTGGAATGGAACGAGTGGACTGCGGGAGCATGGAACCGTGGCGGAGATCAGCCGATTGCCATTTTTGACTGTGTAACGCCCGAGTACAGCCGCGATATTGAACCGATGCAGGGCGGCTATTTTGACAATTATTATATGCAGCTGGTAGCCAACGTCCGTAAATTTAAAGGGACAACGGCAACGGTTGTACAGGATACTAATAAAACTATTGATGTGACGGGGAATTTTAATCAGTGGAATGGCATTTCGGTTACTTACAGAGATTTTACTGAGGGAACAATTCGCCGGGATGCGTTAGGTACAGGCGGAAAACGGTATGTGAACAACACCGGACGTAATGGTGTTATTTACTCCAAGATTACACAAGATGACAAAAATGTGTATTTTTATGCGCAGACACAGGAAGATATTTCTCCTTACCAAAGTTCTGAAGGCAGTTGGATGAATTTGTATTTGAACATCAATGCAGACAAAGCGTCCAGCTGGAACGGATATAACTATTGCGTCAATTACAAAGCGACCGACAAAGATAAAACAACGGTGGCAAAATATAACGGAGAAGCCTTTGAAACAGTCGGAACAGTCAGCTATCAGGTGTTGGGCAACCAAATGATGATTGCAGTTCCGAAGAGTCTGCTGAATCTTTCGGGAAGCGAGATTTCGTTTGAATTCAAATGGGCAGACAGCCGGGAAGCTTATCAGACAGTCGAAGATTGAAAAAGGGGATTGCGCGCCTTACGGAAGATTTAATTACGAAAACAATGGTAAATAGAAAGGGACGGTTTTTACTTATGAAAAATATATGGAAGAGAGTATGCGTCATCGGAGCAACTGTTGCCATAGCGGTGCAGTGTATGGCTCTCAGCGGTATGGCGGCAGGAGCACCTAGTTATACTGCGAAATACGGGACACCGTCCATTGACGGAAAGGTTAGCAGCGGGGAATACGGTCCCGCGCAAAAACTGAATAAAGATAATACCGGAATCTTTTTCGGACAGGTAGATTTGGATGATCCGTCCTTGGATATCCATTATCCGGAGTTAACTTATCAGTTTGCCTGGAACGAACAAAATCTTTATGTCGGTGTGACCATAGCGGAAGTGGAGAATATTGAAACTTCCAAGTTCCAAATCGATTTAAGTCCCGAAGGCAAAGTAAGAGATGAGCAAAAAGGAGTCTTCTTTACTTTTTCTATTTTGAACTTGGATTCCGGATTGGTTTCTGTTGCAAGGGATAATTATCAAACCGCCGGAAGTAAAGTAACGAGCATGAATATTACCAAAAAAGTAACGGCGAAAGCAACCAAGACAAGCAGCGGAGCGCAGATGGAGATTGCGATTCCGTTGGCGGAATTGCAAGTTTCCGGTCAAGGCAGAGATTTTAGCAAAATCACCTTAAAAGAAGGCAAATGGGGTGTTGCCACCTATTTCATCGGAAACGGTTTGGGATTTACCACCTCAAAAGGAAAATGCCATTACTCAGAAGTTACCGATAATAAGGATGGAGGCGGTTTGAAAGAATACTTTAATTCGTTGACGTTTGCAGCAAAATCATCAGGTAACACAACTACCAGTAGTCAAACCGCTAAACCAACCAGCAGCAAGAATTCCGTTGTATCCGCTTCTTCTAAACCGGTTACCACTACTTCTAATAACGCGGCAAATTCAGATAAAACCAATAGTGTTGTGTCAGGTGATCCGGGAACAACAGTGTCCAACACAGTAGTTTCCGAAGAGGATGTCATTAATAATGAGTCCGGTAATACCACAGATCAAGAGTCAAATGTTGATACAGAGGAAAGCAACATATCAGAAAGTCAGACCGATACCGACGGACAGCCGAAAAAGAACGATAATTTCGGATTAATGATCGGACTGATCGTAGGCGGTGTTGTAATCGTAGGAGTGGGCGTTCTTGTGTTCTTAAAAGTGAAGAAAATTATTTAAGAAAGATATCACGAAGCAAAAACCTGAAATAAAAAACAGGAGGTTTGTTATGTTGAAACAAAGAATTATATCATTTGTGACAGCAGTGGCGATTTTAGTATCCGGAATATCTTTTAATATGTTTGCCGCTGCAAGCGATCCTCAAAGCGAATTGAGTTTGGGACTTACAAACCGGCAGTCCGTTAGTAACGCACCAAACGAAAAATGGATTTTAGAAAATGTATCAGGTACGGAATATAAGATTCGCAACAAGGCAACTGATCTGTATTTAACCGATAAAAACGGTACTGCGGTGCAAATGAGCGCAACCGGAGACAGTACGCAGGTGTGGAATTTCGCAGATCATTACGGTGTTTCCCATTGGAAAGTCAGCAATAAAGGCACCGGTAATTATCTCACGGTATTTGGTGAAATTAAACTGGGCGCAGAAGACGGTAACGGAACCGGAATGGTTTGTCTGTCTGCCGGTGATTTAACCGATCCGCTTGAGGTGAGCGAATTGGCTGCCGGTGAATACTATATTTATAATGAGTATGGAAGCCGTCCAGACGGTAGTTTTCCGAATATTAGTTGTGTATTAACCGGAAATGTGCCGGTTGAAACAAAGTCACTTGATTTGGTTTCCCGTTCCGAAGTTACCGGATCAGACAATGAAAAATGGTTGCTCGAAAATGTTTCGGGAAATGATTACAAGGTAAAGAATAAAGCCACAAATCTGTATTTGACCGAGAAAGATGGAACGGCGGTACAGATGACTGCTACCGGAGATGACACCCAAGTATGGAATTTCTCTGATAACTGGGGTTATTTGTGGAAAATGCAGAATAAGGCAACGGGCAATTATTTAACTTCATACGGTACCGTTAAAACATTAACCGCAGACGAATTTTCCGCACAGGGCGTGCAGTTGATGAGTTTGGCTGTATCGGATTTAAATACGCCGATTACTCAAAGCGAATTGAAACCCGGAGAATACTATTTGTATAATCATCATGGCACCACAGCGAGCGGTGATACTCCAAACGAAAAGTGTGTTATCATCAGTAAGACAGATACGCCGGTAGATCCCCCGATTCCAACAGAGGAAGGCAAGCTGACATTGCTTGCAAGAGGAGAGGCTTCTGGAGCAGATGCTGAAAAATGGTTGCTGGAGAACGTTTCAGGAAATGACTATAAGATTAAAAACAAATTAACCGGATTGTATCTTACTGAGAAAGACAACACTGCGGTGCAGATGTCTGATATTGACAGCGAGACACAGATCTGGACGATTTCTGACCACTATGGTTACTTATGGAAAATACAGAACAAATCAACCAAGAATTATCTGACTACTTTCCAAACCGTGACAATGGTCTCTGAAAGTTCGTATGAAGGTAACGGCGGACAATTGACCACTCTTGCCAAAGAAATCGGCACACCGATAACGATTGATCAGTTAGCAGAGGGCGAGTTTTATATTTATAATCATCATTTTACCGGAGCCGACGGCAGTAATGCCAATGCGCCTTGTGTCTTGGCTGCTGAAGTGCCGAAAACACAAGAATTGGATGTAATATCTCGTTCTGAAATTAATAATTCAGACAATCAAAAATGGATTTTGACGCAAGTATCCGGTAATGATTATACCATCAAAAATAAAGCAACCGGTTTGTTTTTGACTGACAATAACGGAATTGCCGTACAGATGAGCGAGAACGGTGAAAATAATCAAGTTTGGAATTTCGCAGATCATTACGGTGTTTCCCATTGGAAAGTACAAAATAAAGCAACCAGCAACTATTTGACTTGTTTTGGCAGCGTCACACTGGTTGCACCTGCATCATATGGATATAATGGTACAGATATGATTTGCTTATCCGCCGGGGATTTAACTGATCCGCTTGAGGTAAGCGAGTTGGCAGCCGGTGAATATTACGTTTATAATGAATACGGCAGCAGACCGGATGGAAGTTTCCCGAATATTAAATGTGTCATCATCGGCACAGAGGATGATACTTTGCCGGATGATTCCGGGTTGGACGGCGATCCGAATGAAAAAATCACACTGGATGCGGATAAAGTATACGAGATGAATGTAGCGGATTATACGACTGCAAACGGTGCGGCAAGACAAAAATGGATTTTTGAGGCGGTATCAGGCGAGAGCAATAGATATCGAATCAAAAACAAAGCAACCGGTTTTTATATTACACAGGTTAACGATGCCATTGTACAGCAAGCTTATAATGAGAGTAACGGGCAGCAATGGGAGCTGGAAGACGAATACGGTCTGAAATATACATTAATTAATATTCAAACCGGTGAGGCGCTTCGTTTGGATATGGGATCATTCCCGCTTCCGGGTGATGTAGATCACAGTGCAGAGTGCTTAGTTGCATTTCAGCGCTACGCCTCGGGAATTTTGCCTAAAGACGAAAGAGCAAGTGAAACACCGATAGCAGGGCAAGACTATTACATTTACAACTGGCAGTTTAAGGTTGTTGTAGACGGTGTGAAAAAAGGCGGTATTCTGGTTGCAACCGATGTCGAAACTGATCCCGGAGAGGTAATTCCGGATGAACCGATGCCGGACCAGGATGTGGCAAATCCGCCGATAGAGGCAGATGAAGCTGTAAATGTAAAATTAGTGCCGATGTCCTCTGCGGCGAAAACCGGCAGTCAAATATGGATCTTTAAAGAAGTGTCTATTGATCCGTTCCCAAGCTTCTTGGAGACGTTGGGCGTAGAATTAGGATCAGATTTGCCTGCTTATCCGGAAAAACTGACAGTAGGATACACCATTCAAAATAAGGAAACCGGCTTATATTTAACCGATATGGGCGGAACGCTGGTTCAAATGCAAAAGAATGACTCGCCGGAGCAGATTTGGACGGTAGAAAATTATCCTTATGCTATTGATACAAAATATCTCAAGATTGTACGCAACTACGGTACAAATAATCAGCTTGAATTTGCGAACGGTGTAACCCCCGGACTGTATAGTCCTGAAAACTATAATGGCGAAACTGATACGCAATGGCCGGAGTTAAATAAAAAATACGGCGGACCGCTTGCCGGTATCAGTACACTGGCATTTGCCCGTGTACCGTCTGATATGGTGGTAAATAATATATTTCCGGAAGACGGAAAAGGATATTATATTTATTGCGGCGGACATGGCAGAGGTGCGTCATTGCTGGAGGCGGAAGGCGGAAAGGTAGAAGATCAGACAACTGATATTCCGTCTGCGGATACCTGGAAGGATCAACAAAAGGATTTTACGTATAACATTGATTTTGAGCAGGAATGGGATTCCCAGAATGAGGATTGGGATCTGCTGTTTGGCGGAGAAATATATGACAGCTATCTCGGCGGTCAGCCGATCGGTGAAACGGAGTCGTACGGTATCGGATTCCGCCATGGAACCAGCGGCATGGGAATAAACCGGATGAAATTCGATCTGCTGATTCCCGAAGCCAGCGTTGGAAAGGTAGCAGTTGCATTACGTTTGAACGATTACATGGATGTAGAAGATGAACAAACAGGTTTGCGGCTGTATCTGGACAAAGACGGAAAGATTGGATTAAAATATGTCGGCGATTCCAATTCGGTTACGTATCGTGCAACAGGGCTTAACTTTTATGAGTACCGTGCCGTCTATATTGAGGACGACACCGATACCAATACAATCAAAGTGTACTTTGATAACGATAATCAGGTAAAAACACTGGTTGCTACGGTAACCATAGCCGACGGCGTCGTTACGCTGAATCCCGCCGTACCGGGACAGGACGGCAATCCGCAAACTGCGATCACCAGAGAATACGGCTATAATATATACCGAGACGGGTATATTTCATTAGCAACTCTACAGGCTTATGATACCCAGATTGATAATTTGAGCATTACAGTGCCTTGTTATTCTACGGTTGCATTTGCGGAAGATGAAAAGCCTGACGATAATAAACCCGATGACAATAATAAAGATGATGATAAGATTGCGGACACTTCGGCATCCGCCAATGTCACGGTTGTTATGACAATACTTGTTTTGTCAATTGGAGTTTTAAGCCTGTCTCATTACACCGAGAAAAAAAGAAGATTTTTGATACGGCGTAAATAAGCAAAAGAATAGCATTTATTAACTATCTGGTAGGATGGAAGAAAAATGGCTTTTCATTCGATAAAGATTAATAATAATCTGACATCAAATGGAAAGCCTTTTTTCACAGAGAGAGGAACCATTATGCAAAAATATGACGTAGCAGCTTATGTTTGGCCGGCATATACCGGAAATGACGCGCGAAGCAGAATATTTTGGGAAAAAGGAAACGGCGAATGGCAGTCAGTGCAGAACGCTGTGAAAAAGTTTCCGGAGCACAGTTGGCCGAGGAAACCTTTGTGGGGATATGTCAATGAGGCGGATCCTTGTGTGATGGAAATGGAGCTTAATGTGGCTGCCGATCACGGAGTGAATGTATTTATTTATGATTGGTATTGGTATGACCGACAACCCTTTCTGGAAAACTGCTTAAATGAAGGGTATTTACAGGCAAGAAACAATGATAGAGTAAAGTTCTATCTCATGTGGGCGAATCATAGCGTAAATCCTACCTGGGATATCCGAAATTCAGATGCCATGTACGATACTGTCATTTGGGACGGCGCAGTAGACCGCACTGAGTTTGAACGAATCGGGAAGCGTTTAATTCAAAAGTACTTTAAGCATCCGTCTTATTACTGTATTGACGGAAAGCCGGTGTTTCAAATTTATGATATTGATAATCTGGTGCGTGGCTTGGGCGGCATTCATGCGACAAAAGAGGCATTGGACTGGTTGCAAGAAGAAAGCATTCGTCAGGGACTAAAAGGAATCTATCTGCAAATTACATTTTGGAATGCTACCTGTTATAATTTAAGCGGTGTTGACGGAGGTATTGCGCCGACAACATCATCTTTGGTGGATATTTTAGGGTTTCAAGGAATGACACATTATCAATTCGCGCATTATTTGAATATTAACCGTGATTATATGGAGTTAATACCGGAGGCGGTAAAAGAGTGGGAGAGAATCGACCGCGAATTTAATATACCGTATTATCCCCATGTGTCGGTGGGATGGGATAATAATCCACGGTTTATGGGATTTCGGGATGGAATTGTAAAGAATAATACTCCCGAAGCCATAGAAGCAGCACTGCGAGCAGCAAAACAGTATGTGGATTCTCATCCGACGCAGGTGCCGCTGGTTACGATTAACAGTTGGAACGAGTGGACAGAAACCAGTTATATTGAGCCGGACGATTTATATGGGTATGGCTATTTAGAGGCAATTAAGCGGGTATTTACCGAGTAACTAATTAAAATATTGGATATAGTGTTTTTTGCCATTGTTTAAGTTTGGCTGCGTGTATAGTTAAAAAACTGTTCAGCAGACATTGGTTCAAAAATAGTCGAATTGAAAAAGCTAAGGTTTGTTTTTGTTATTCCACGATAAATTTACTTCTCAAATTCTGTTTCATAGTAAAAAATCATCAAGAGTTATCTGTAAAAAGGAGATAACTCTTGATGATTTTTGTTTTATTAAGCAGATATATTTATTATTAAGTATCCATTTTCTTTTTTACCTAATAGGATAGAATCTAGCATTTAATTCCGTAATAATGCGTGCTTTTATATTCATAAGGAGAAATGCCTACTTCCCGTTTAAACGCTCTGCTGAAGGATTTTGCATTTTCATATCCGAGACGAAAAGCAATATCCTGAATTTTTACGTCATTCATCAGCATCATAATTGCTTCGGAAATTCTGGTTTTCAACACAAACTTTTGAGGTGACATGGCGTATTTCTCGGTGAATTTTTGAATGAAATAGTTTTTATGATACATTACAATTTTTGCAAGATTTTCATTTGATAAATCTTTATCTAAATTGAAGGTAATATAATCAATAATTACTTGCAGATCATCCGAACTGTTATGCTGCTGCATTTGCAAGGATATCATCTCTACAATAGTGCAGATAATATGTTTTAAAAGAGAAAAATATTGATTATCGCTGGTGACAATTTGCCAAAGTCTGTCTTGATATTCTTTAATAGGCGGTTCCGAATTTTCTAATATTATCTTTTCCATGTAATTCAGTAATGCGGGCAATACATCATATTCCTGCGGGTTAATTTCGATTACTTTGTTAAACTGAAAGCCCTTGATCAGAATGTGTCCCCAGACATGATCATATCCGCCTTCCGGCCGGATACCAAGACTATATGAGCGAACCGGAAAAAGATAAAAATATCCTTCTCGGATTTGTACCTGATCATCATCATCAATATAGGTGGTTCCCCCTTTTTTTACATAGCAAAATCTATTAAAAGCGTAATATGTTTTGGCGGGCATTTCGACGTATGCCTGATGTCCAAACAAGAAACAGGTGGTTTCTACTTGCATTGTTCAGATATATCCTCCTTTTCGTATTTTTACATTTTGCTTAAAAGCGTAAAGTACGGTTTTGGTCTACACGGAGATAGTTTTTAGAAGAAAACAAATCAAATTTTTGATTTGTTCAGTAGACATTAATTATAAAGTAACATATTTTTGAAAGATAATCAAGGTTTTTAAGGAAAACATATGATGGTCGATAAATATCAATTTGAATTTTCACGGAATTGACGAATCAATGTTTTTAGATGCCGTTTTGTATTTGCATAAGCGACCATATTTTTAATACGAAATCAGAAAAGCTATTGTCACAAAGAGCGAAGATACGCTATAAACAGAGGATTGGAAATCATTACATTTGCGAAAAGGTTACAAAAGTGTTACAATGTAAATATTCCTCGAGGTAAATTTAAATTGGAGGTTCTGGCATGAAGAAACTATGTACTATTTTCATGGCGGCTATTTTGATAGCTTCCTTGTTTATTCCTTCCGCTTCAGCGGTATCGAACAATTTATCTCACACCGTTGTGAAGGGGGACACCATGTGGAAACTGGCGGTAAAATATCAGGTGGGCGTCAGTGAAATTATCAAAGCAAATTCCCACATTGCTAATCCGGATCTGATTTATCCCGGGCAGGTTTTATCTATTCCGCAGTTGGATACTACGGTTACAGCTTTTGAAAATGAGGTCATTCGACTTGTGAATAAAATTCGGCAGGAAAACGGCTTGAAATCATTATCTGCAAATTGGGAGCTTTCCAGAGTAGCAAGATACAAATCGCAGGATATGGTGGATAATCGCTATTTTGCTCATAATAGTCCGGTCTACGGGACACCGTTTCAGATGATAAAATCCTTTGGAATTTCTTATCGGACTGCAGGGGAAAACATCGCTTATGGATATAAAACACCGCAGGCAGTGGTAGACGGTTGGATGAACTCCAGCGGTCACCGCGCCAACATTCTGAATAGTTCCTATACCCAGATCGGTGTGGGATATGTGGCAAATGGAAACTATTGGACCCAAATGTTTATCGGATAATTGATAGTGGCTTGGAGTATAAAAACACTTTATGCAAGGTTGAATTTTTAACTGCATTATGATACTCTTCCATAAATTTTGTCACAGATATTAAACAAAATAGCAGTACAAAAAGAACCGGCAATTTTCGAAAGAAAATTGCCGGTTCTTTGGCGGAGAAGGAGGGATTTGAACCCTGTTTTTATTGCGTATTTACGCTGTTTATAAGCTGTTTGACTTGATTTTGACTTACCTAATTGTTTTGACTGACAAAATGATTTAGTTTGTCTGCTGTTTCGATTCTTCTTGTTTTGCTAATATGAGTATAAATATCTCTTGTAACTTGAATTGTAGTGTGACCTAATAATTCTTGCGCATCTTTTACATCAATTCCAGCTTCAAACAAAATTGTAGCGAATGCGTGTCTTAATTGATGGGGAGTTATTGTGATTCCGGTATCTTTTTGATATTTTTGCCACAGCCTGTTAAAGTGTGCGTTTCTTATAATCTCTCCATGCTGATTTTTAAAGATGAGTTCATTTGGCTTACCTTTTGGAAGAGCATCCGCCAAACAGTCCAGTAAAATTACCTTTCTGTTTCCGGCTTCCGTTTTTGGGCTTTTGATGTTCGGTTGATTTCCTATATAATACACAGACTTGTTAACTGAAATTGTTTTGTTATTAAAGTCTATGTCTTTATATTTTAATGCCAACGCTTCACCTCTGCGAAGCCCACTATATAATATGAAATATGCAAATAACCCAAAAGGATGATCTATGTTGTCTTTGACCTTTTGTATTTGTTCTTCTGATGGCAACTCTCTCTTGGTTGATGATAAGTTTTTGGGGATGGAAATATATTGGCATGGATTGCTCTCTATATATTGCTTTATTACTGCGTGTTTAAATATGAGATTCAGCACTAACAACCTAGTTTTTACTGTTTTTTGCGCATAACCTTTTTGTGCGATCTCTTTAATAAAAGCATCCACGTGATTGGAATTAATATCTTTGATATAACTATCTCCGAAATTATCTAATATCTGTTGAAGTGCAGGCTTGTATTGTTTAAGCGTATTATATTCCAATGTTTCAAAATGATAGTTTTTCCATTCTTCTGCAACTTCTTTAAATGTTAATCCGACCGTTTGCTTTTTATTGTATTCTATGATTTTTTTGTTAATTTCTGCAATCGTTTTGCCGTAGAATGATATTGTTTTGCCGTTTATTTTAATTTGCTTGCAATACCTTCCGTCAGCACGTTTTTTCATGTTTCCACTTCCCTTATATAACTATCCCCAGTATGTTATGTCATACTGGGGTTGTCTTTAATTTTAAAAAATAAAAAAGCAGACCTATAATAATATAAGCCTGCTTTGTTGGATAATTGGCAGGGTGGCGTATCCTGCATCTCAGGTACTCTTTCGAGTGTGTCGGGAGCCATTTCCGACCTCAATCATCCAGAAATATTATACTTATATTATATCACACTATATATTTTTTTCAATCATCACCGTGTTATGTCATACTGTGGTGTTTTTGCTATTGTATATATTTAAAATTATTTTTCCAGCTTGTGACCACAATAAGGACAATATTCTTTTTTGTCATTTTCATTATTTTGATTATTTTTTTCTTCTTCTATTTGCTCCATGAATCCGGATGATATAATTCCGGTAGGAACTGCAACAAGCCCGATCCCTAAAAGAGCTATTACTCCGCTTAATATTTTACCTAAAACAGTTATAGGATAAATATCTCCATATCCAACAGTAGTAAAGGTCGCTACTGCCCACCAAAGCGATGTAAATGCGTTTGAAAAGACTTCTGGCTGAGCTGCATTCTCTACGTTGTACATTAATACAGCAGCAATTATCATTAATATAATTACAACAAATACAGAAGAAAGCAATTGGCTTTTCTTTCTCTTAAATACACGACCGATAGCAGACAATGCGTGCGTATATCTATTAACCTTAAATACTCGAAGCAGTCTTACTATTCTCAGCATTCGTAGCACTCTCAAATCAACAGGTATTAAAAATGGTACATAAAATGGGAGAATAGCAAGCAAATCAACTATTGCCATAAATGAGAAAATATATTTCAATCTGGATTTGATTGGAGAAAGCTCACTAAACATCAAATCGGATGTCCATACACGAATGATATATTCAATTGTAAATATAACAACGGACACGATTTCAATACAATATGAAATTGATTTTATATAATCAGGCAATTTAAAAGTATCTGCAATAACCATTATTACATTAATTATTATAAGTGAAATAATAATTCCATCGAATATATTGCTTGCTGTGTTATTATCATCGTCATCGCGAATTAAGTTATATATACTGTTCTTTATACGTTTATACATTTTTAATTCCTCTGTATCTAATAATGATAATATTAGACCATTCGATATAATCAGGTTAGTTTACTCCTATGATTTCACAGATAATCACGCTGTTAACAACATAATTTTTATAGGCGGAAATCGTCAAAGTCTTAATCCTCTATGATTTCTACATCTGAAATACTATCAATAGTTACTTTCACTTCGTTATCTACAAGTTTGGTGTGTACTGTCCCTTTAAATTTAATTTTATCATATACTAACAGCCGAGGGGATTTATTATTAGTATACGGAATTTCAATTGTATCCTTAGGATCTGGAACATAATCTTCTCCTCGTAAATCTGCCAATTGTTTTTTTAAATTATTTCCGTCTAAGTCTGTTGACACAAAAATTGATTTTTCTCCTATTTTTATAACATAACCAGATAATTCAAATTGCTTACCATTATATTTTTCTGGATTGCGTTGTATGTCGTCACCTTGAATCAAATCCTTAAGGTTATTATTCATCTTTACAATTTCAGAATTTGTAGAGAACGCTTTAGGAACATACTCTTGATTTTGATAATTATTATAAACTACAACAATTGCTAAAACCGATGCAGCAATAGCCAATGCAACTACGACAAAAATAACAGCCAACACAATGCCTGAACGTTTCTTTTTCTTAGGTTCTAATTGATTACCGCATTCATCACAAAAGGTGCTATCGTCACGAATTTGTTTGCCACAATACTTACAGTACATGTTGTCACATCCTTTTTATGGCTTTATTTCACCGAGCTTTGAAAAGCAACGACTTTTCCTAAATTTTTATATGTACACGATATTGCAAATAATTAATTGCTAAAATTTGTAGTCAGGGTCAAGCCATTTATCGTGCCATTTTTCTATCATCATTAGATTATGCTGATATTTTTGTTTTGCTATTTCATTTTCATGCATCTTTGATGAATATCCGAAAAAGCCATGACTAACAATATCGTTTCCGCTTTCTTCTGGGATATAATCAAAAAAATCGTCCAAATATTTAGAGTGGTAATATTGTTTTTCTAAGTCATTCAGGGATTGGACAATAATTCCTTGTTGATATTGTTGAGATTTAGAAAGGAAACTAATGTATTCAATTGGTACACCGTTTAAGTATTGATCTATTTCATATTTTAAATTTTCTAATCTAAGTTCAATAACGGACATAGATACATTAAAAAATCTACTGACTTTTTGCTTAAATTCGAATATGTTTGATCCGTCTTTCGTGTCAACATCATATTCTTCTATTTTGTGAATTAACTCGTAAAACGGTACGATTAGTTCTGCCGCACCTTCATTGGATTCCCATTCTAAAAACTCATTTTGCGTTGGTTTTGTGCTGCTAAAACAATTAAAAATTTCTATTTTGGTATGCTGATGCTTTGTTAAATGTATGATTTCGTGACCGCAATCAAAATTTTGCTCACTTTCAGATCGACAGCTATTTAAAATAATAGTATTTTTCTTTTCTCCTGACATAGCAGCAGCGCACATTCCGAACGTCTTAAAATTGTGTTTGATAACATCCGCTATGCCAAAATTTGAGCAAATATTGATTGTATTAATCGGATACTCAGTTATGTTTAATTGTTTTCTTAGTCTAGCAACAAACGAATAAAGCTCATCTTTTGCATTGTATGTCATGCCGCTTCTCCTATTTATTTTTTTCTTTATGCGCCTTAAAAACAGTTAATAGGAACTCCGCATCTTCTTCGTCTAAGTCATAAGGCTCTAAGCCTTTTTTTAATCTAAAAAAAGCACTGTTCAACTCCGGTTCTCCGGAGTTTTTTTGTTCGTTTCCTAAAAGATAATCAATAGACACGTTGAAATAGTCTGCAATTTTTTGCAGCTTGTCAGACGATAGAGATTTTGACCTACCCATTTTTAAGTCTGTAAATATGCCTCTGCTAATAGATAATTCTGTACACATTTTTCCTATTGTGATCTTTCTAGAAGCACACAGTTCTGAAATTCTATCATACAAACTTAACATAAAATACACCTCATTATTGTGCATACTTACAATTTGTATAGATTTCAGTACAAAACTATTGACATGTACGTAAAACAGTACTATAATCAATACATAAGGTACGGAAAACAATACAATAGTATATCTAACAATTACATATTAGTACAAAATTCCGTAATTGTCAAGCAAATTCAATAAAAAGGAGGGATATCGTGAAAAAAAGACCGTTGTCACCGTTTGGAGTGCAAATTAAGATGAAACTTATGTTACTCAATCAAACACAGGAATGGCTTAACCAAGAAGTTAGCAAAGACACTGGGCTATATGTTGACAGTTCATTGATGTACCGAATTTTAACCGGTACAGTGAAAAATCCAAAATTGGTATCTTCTATTGGTAAGATACTAAATATTGATTACGATGAACCAAAACTATAACCCGCAGAAAGCAGGAGAAAGGAAGGTGATATTAATGTCAGCAACTAAAAACGCATATCCGAATTTGCGAGCAGAAATGGCAAGGTTAGATATTACTATACAGGATATTGCAGATTTAATCGGGACATCAAGAGATACAGTCGGAGCAAAATTATCCAGAAAAAGAATGTTTTATCTGGATGAAGCATTTGAAATTGCAGACACTTTTTTTTCTGATAAGGATGTTCATTTTTTGTTTCAGACACAAAAAGATTGAGCAAGGCGCTAGTAACACCCTGCTCAGCCGGTAGAAATTATTTACTTTTTAGGTTTTGCTTGAGATAGTGCAGAACCTGCCGCTGTTTTGCTTGCCTTGCTAGTTCTACCGTCACGAAGAACTTTTGATGCAGCAGAAGCAGCACGTGGGCTAGTTTGCTTCGGATTAGATTTAGCCATATAAGTGCCTCCTTTCTTAATTATTATGATATGATTTTACAACATATTGAAAAAAGAATCAAGGATAACACAACATATAGTATTTGTGCAATGTGTATACTGCATTGAAAATATATGCAAGAAAGTGTAATTTTCAAGTATTAAAAAGTGAAGCAAACTTTTGTTTTGTTGGTTAAATTTAACAAACTTAGTACATAAGAAATGATCATTCAACGAAATCAGTGGAAAAGAGGTGAGATCAATATGCCGAGAGAAAAAGAAGCATATCGCGACAATGTCGAGCGAATTAAGCTAATGTATCCGGATAAGGAATTGTTATCTCGGAAAGAAGTATGTACGTTCTGCAAAATCGATTATAGAACGGCATCCAAAATGTTTACTTTCAAAAACAATTACATTTCTGTCGCAACTCTGGCAAGAGAATTAAGTTGATTTATAAAATCGAAAGGGGGACAAGCTTATGAAAACGCTGTTTCAGGGGTTAACGGTGATCGGAATATTTACAATCATAGGAATACCGAATCATGCCGATTTACACAATTGGGATATCTTGCAAATGGCTGCAACTATTTTGATTGTGATCGCGTTAACCTCGCTGTCCGGCTTGATAGCGTACATATTGCCGGAAAAGAAAAGGAGATGAAAACATAAAATACTATGCGATATATGGGTGGAAAATCAAGGATTAGCAAAGATATAAGTGAGATAATAAACGGTGCAATTTATGGGTGTAAAATCACGGATAAAAAAGTTTTTGTAAGTTTATTTTGTGGCACTTGTTCAATCGAAAGCAAAATAAACGCGGATGTAAAAATATTAAATGATAAACATACGTATTTAATTGAAATGTTTAAAGGCTTGCAAAATGGATATGAATTGCCAGAGCAAATATCAGAAGATCAATATAAGCATATAAAAAACAATTTAGATAACGATAAAGCTTTAAGCGGATTTGTCGGTTTTGGATGCTCGTTTGGAGGTAAATGGTTTGGTGGATACGCAAGGAATAAAACTGGAACAAATTACGCTTTACAATCAAAGCGAAGCATTTTAAAAGACATGAAAGGCTTGCAAAACGCAGAATTTTTAAATTTAGATTATAAAGATGTAATAATTCCTAAAGGAAGTATAGTATATTGCGATCCTCCATATAAAAATGCAACTACATATGGGAGTAAATTAACATTTGATTCAAATGATTTTTGGAAGTATATGAGGGAAATAAGCAAAGATAATATTGTTTTCATTAGTGAACAACAAGCACCAAATGATTTTGAATGTATATGGAGTAAGGAATTTACCAGAACTTTAGATGTAAACAAAAATAATCAGCCTAAAAAAATAGAAAGATTATTTATGCTAAAGAAAAAACGCCGCAACGACTGCAATCGTTAACGGCGAACACACAAAAATTTCACTTAAAGAATACCACAAATGGAAAGGAATGTCAAGAAATGTGCAAAATGAAAAGCGCAATTATATTAAAGGATAGCGTGTTCATACCGGATTATGATAGTCATTCTAAGATGCTTGAAGAATTACAAATTGAGGATACAAAAAACAACGCCGAAAGGTTGTTCGTCAGAGCGGAATTATATCCGAAGGACGGAGACGTGTTTTCACCGATTGACCAATGGAAATTCAATGTTGACCAAGACATTGTGCCTGACTGGTATGTAGCGGGGTATGACGAAGAACGCATGCGGGCGGCAGTAAAAGATTGGGCTAAGTCACACATACATATAGGCGAAAATGACATTACCATTAATTGCGGTTCAAATCACTACATTAAAGATTGCAAAAATGTTGCGGTATACGGTTCAGCCAGTATCAGCAAGGTATGCGGTTCAGCCAGTATCAACAATGTATACGGTTCAGCCAGTATCAGCGAGGTATGCGGTTCAGCCAGTATCAGCAATGTATACGGTTCAGCCAGTATCAGCGAGGTATACGGTTCAGCTATAATATCATCACCTTCGTTTGGATGGAAAAACAAAGAAAAAGTAGTCATATCTGAAAACGCCACATTTAAAGATAACCAAACCAAAACAATCTGGCAATCCGGGGACTGGAAAATAGAAATACTGAATAAGGAAAACAAAGAGTAACGGAAAGGAATGTCAAGAAATGCAAGAAGATTGCCGGATGCAATGTGAAAAATGCGGTGCATGGCAATATCCGGATGACCTAGAGATATACGGAGATCATGCAGCTTGTATCGGATATTGCAATATGGAATATCTGCAAAGCCTGCCGGAAGAATACTATGATGAATTCATTGCCAGAGGTCATGAGGATGAATTTAGGAAGGAATATGAGGGACATTGCGAATACGATGACAAAGCCGATTTCTGCTATTGGAAAAAAGATGATGGGTTTGAAGATTTTGTAAAGGAGTGGGCGAGTTGATAAACGGAGTAACTGAGTTCGATTTTATGCAAAAAATCGTAAAGATCGGACGCCCAAAAGGCGAGCCGATGAAATGCAAATATTGTCCATTTACAAGAAGCAGACACGCATCAAGGTTAAGGATAATATGTACAGAAACTAATGAGGATATCACGGATATATATGACACCGGCGTGGGTTTAGAATGCACGCTGGAAGAATGTGAGGGGTGATATAAGATGACGTTCAGAGATTTAAAAGCGGATGAAATAGATGTAAGACTACAAAGCGTAAAACAAAACGGCTTGGTGCTTCTGCTATATAAGGATGCTCGGTGCGACATGAATATTTTAGATGAAACTGTGGGCGCAGAAAATTGGCAACGTGAGCATTATGAATGTAAAGGAAATCTCTTTTGCAAGGTTGGAATTAATGTTAATTATTACGTACCAGAAAGTTCCGGAAAATGGGTATGGAAATCAGATTGCGGCACTGAAAGTAATACAGAAGCACAAAAAGGCGAGGCAAGCGACAGTTTTAAACGCGCCTGTTTTAACTGGGGAATAGGCAGAGAGCTTTACACATCACCGTTTATTTTCATCAAAAAAGAAGATTGCAACATAAATAATGGGAAATGCTATGACAAATTCTATGTAGAAAAGATAGCAATTGAAAATAAAAAAATAGTAGGATTGGCAATTCGTAATAATGACACGGGAAAAAGAGTGTTTGTGTGGCAAAAGCTAAAACAGCATTCAACGTAAGGTAAGGTGAACGATTATGCCGGTTACGATAAATGCTCCGCCACAGAAGATATCAGAAAAAGGAATATACTTCTATGTTCCGTATAGCAGGATAGGCGGAGTACAGAATGCTTTGCAAATGTCAAATGTGACGATATCGTTTGATGACGGCAGGACAATCAGCAGAGATCAGCAAAAGAAAATATTTGCCATGGTATCAGATATTGCAGACTATTGTACAACTGTAAAAAACAAACGTGAATACAAAGCAATGCTTCATGATTTGCAATTGATGTATTTAATTGATACATCTAATACTGAATCAGTAAGACGGCAATTAACGCTTCATTTTTGTGAATTGCAAAACATTGAATTGTTTTCACTAAGTAATTGCAGTATGTCGCTGGCAAAAGAATTCATTGACTGGATGGTAGAGCTTGCAGTCAAGCACGATATCCCGTGTAATGATACATTGTTAAACAGATGCGAAGACATATCTAAGTACATATATTGCTGCCTGCTTCATAAAAAGTGCTGTATCAGCGGTAAGAAAGCTGAATTGCACCATGTGGATGCTGTTGGCAGAGGCAGAGACAGAGACAAAATTATTCACTTAGGATATCGTGTTATGCCGCTGTCACGTGCGTATCACACAGAAGCACACACGATCGGACAGAAAACCTTTGATGAAAAATACAAGGTATACGGTATCAAGCTGGATAAAAGGCTGTGCGAAATATGGAATGTTAAGGGGTGATTGTGTTGAGTGTTACACAATGCGAAAGAATCGTTCAGTATATGAATGAGTTCGGAAGTATAACGCCATTGGATGCCATCAGATATTTAGGAATTACAAGGCTTTCCAGCAGAATATTTGATCTGAAAAACGCAGGATATAATATCAAGTCAGAAACGGTATACGGAAAGAATCGGTATGGTGAGACAACTCATTTTTCCAAATACCGGATTGTAGATACAGAGGGGTGATCCTTATTTGCCTAACAGAATAATAAAAGAATCAATATGTGCCAGCGATACTATTAATTCGCTGTCTTGGTTTGAAGAAGTATTTTTTTATCGATTGATTGTAAATTGTGACGATTATGGTCGGTTAGATGCAAGACCGGCAATATTAAAATCAAAGTTGTTTCCGCTAAAGGAAAGGATAGCAATAAAGGATATCGAGAGTGCGCTTGTGAAGTTGGCGGATGCAGGCTGCGTGAGGCTGTACGAGTGTGACAGTAAGCCCTACCTGTATCTCCCGACATGGGAAGTCCACCAAAGAATCCGAAATCAAAAAAGCAAATATCCTGAGCCTAGTGCTGACAACTTGCTGACAATTGACAGCAACTCGCAGACAAATGTTGCCGTAATCCAATCCAATCCGAATCCTAATCCGAATCCAGAATCCGAATGTATGCCCGGAGCGAAAAACGCACCGGACCGAACGCCGGAAATCACATTAATGCTGAATGATAAAAGCCAATACCCGATATATTCAGACCAAATCGATGAATGGTCAAAACTTTATCCTGCTGTGGATGTTCATCAACAATTGCGCAACATGAAGGGATGGCTGGATTCTAATCCTACAAAGCGCAAGACAAAATCAGGGATATTGAGTTTTATCACTAGATGGTTATCCAAAGAACAAGACAGCGGGAAATCGCGTGCTATTAATAAAAATCAAAGTCAAAGCCATAGCTACAACATGGATGAATTTGACAAGCTCGGATATGACATTCCGGAGGTGTGATATGAGCAAATACAATAGCCGCAAAACAGTTCTTGACGGTATCCGGTTCGATTCGGCAAAGGAAGCAAGGCGTTATGCCGAATTAAAGCTGATGGAACGTGCCGGAGCGATATCACATCTTCAAAGGCAAGTGAAATTTGAACTGATACCAAAATGCGGAAAAGAACGTTCCAGCACATACATAGCTGATTTTGTGTATCAAGAGAACGGAAACACTGTTGTCGAGGATGTAAAGGGCGTTAAGACACCGGAATATATCCTCAAAAGAAAATTAATGAATTGGGTGCATGACATCCAGATAAAGGAGATTTGATTATGTTAAACAGAGTAATTTTAATGGGAAGACTGACGAAAGACCCCGAGTTAAAACAGACACAGAACAATGTTTCGGTAGCAACTTTTTCTTTGGCGGTAGATCGAAATTATCAATCCGACAAGGATAACAAAGTGACCGATTTTATCAACATTGTGGCATGGCGGCACACTGCTGAGTTTGTCGGAAAGTATTTTACCAAAGGTCAGCTTGTAGCGGTAGAGGGTTCCATACAGACACGCAGCTATCAAGACAAGGACGGAAACAACCGCACTGTGTTTGAAGTTGTTGCAGATCAGGTGTATTTTGCGGAGAAAAAGCAGAACGGTGAGAACAAATCTCAGCCTGAAAGTTCAGCGAAAGACAGCTTCCAAGTAGGCGACTTAGGTAATTTTGAGGAATTCGATGCCGATGACGGAGAATTGCCGTTTTAATCTATGAAAAAGACAACGGATATATGCTCGATATGCGGGAAAGTGTTTAATATGTGTGCGATACAGCAATGCAATCATGCAGCAGTTAACCGAAGATACGGAACTACGGTATGCCGGTACTGCTGTATGAAATGCAAGCACAACATCATCACGGATATCGGTCAGGAATGCGAGTTGAGAAAGGGAGATATGAAATGAAAAAAATATTAGATGTTACGTGCGGGTCTAGGACGATTTGGTTTAATAAAAATCATCCAAATGCAATTTATTGCGATAGACGCAAAGAAGAATATAAAAATACTTGGAAAAGCACAAATGGATTATCTGAAAGAAAATGCATAATAAATCCTGATATACAATGCGATTTCACAGATCTTCCTTTTCCGGATAATACATTTTCTTTGGTTGTTTTTGATCCTCCGCATTTAATTAAAGCCAATGATACATCGTGGCTAGTAAAAAAATATGGTAAGCTCGATGAAAACTGGGAAAAAATGTTACACGATGGATTTAAAGAATGCATGAGAGTTTTAAAACAGGATGGAGTCATGATATTCAAATGGAGCGAAACCAATATTCCGTCAGATAATGTTTGGAAAGCAATTGGAGAAAAGCCGTTATTTGGACATCACAGCGGTAAAAAGTCAAAAACATTTTGGGGATGCTTTATGAAACTTTAAAAATGCAATATTTCAGAATAACGAATCAAATCACATTTGGACAAATACATAGAATTGGATGGTCGAGATGAAAATTAAAACCTACACGCAAGCCGATGTCGACAAAATCAAGATTAAGGAATACAGCAAAGGCATTGATGAAGCAATAATCGCAATGGCACAAATTTACACGCTTATGCTGCTTGATAAATTTGGTTGGAGCTGCAATAATGTCATGAAATTAGCAGAAGAAGTGAACGAGGAATATTCAATGATCAGAAATGGATATTTGTCACTTGACGATGTCGGAAAAACATTATGGGAAGAATATGGAATTAAATTTGAATGATTGTCAGACGTTCTGTGTAGCCTTACAGCACACTTTTGATATCTTACCCATGAAATTACACTACAAAATCAAAAGTGGCTGTAAACGGCTGAATTTTAGCGGAGAAAGGATTACATAAATGAAAATATTGATTGCGTGTGAAGAATCGCAAGCTGTCTGCAAAGAAATGCGGCGACTAGGGCATGAATGTTACAGTTGCGATATTATAGAATGCTCCGGCGGACATCCGGAATGGCATATTATGCAGGATGTGATTCCGTTGCTGAATGGAAATTGCACATTTAAAACTATGGATGGCGTAGAGCATACCATTGATAGCAAATGGAATATGATTATTGCTTTTCCGCCATGTACATATCTGACTAATTGTGCCACAAGGTCGCATAGCGTTAGATGCACACCGTTGGAAAAAATAAATGAAAGAACTTTAAAGAGAATTTCAGCAATGAACTTTTTTATGAATTTCGTAGATGCCGATTGCGACAAAATAGCAATAGAAAATCC
>ERZ827524.1170-NODE-1170-length-27098-cov-3.895943_pt1 | contig 27098 bp, 17 predicted proteins | sample MGYA00519702_ERZ827524 | MGnify/ENA primary metagenome ERZ827524 (study PRJEB31778, sample SAMEA3449341) | human gut metagenome | biome: human gut; feature: human-associated habitat; material: faeces | place: United Kingdom | collected 2010/2012 ...
ATACTAAGTTCCAGTTTGGTGGTGAATGGACTGGAATTTAAGTTTCCAATTCACCAATACCTAGGGCAATACTAACACCCTCCAAAAATGCATATAAAAACGACAATGCTTGTGGAAAACTTATTTTATTGAAAGAATCTAACATTGGTATTGTAAATCTGGCAACATCAGTCTCAAATTTATGACCTAAACGAATATATTCAAGCGTATCATTAGCACAATCATATTGTTTGAAATTTTTATGTTTCTTCAATGTTTGTGGTGTTTTTGGTCCATGCTTCACTATGTCACTGTATCCACATTCTGGGCACATATAAAAACCAGATTTATTCATAACAAGAAGCTCATCATCACTACTTGTTTCTACTCCTAATACATTTCCTATAACCAAACGTTTATTATCTATTTTTCCTCCACCGATATAGGTAACTTCGCCTGCATATGATCTCTTAGGTTTAAGATATGTGCTTTTCTTTGTTTCTCCACTTTTAAAACCATAACTAGGTTCAATATAATATTCCGTTACTCCACAGTCCATATCATGACCACAATATTTACACTTGGTATTATCTTTCATACTCAAAAAAACATTAGTTTTTTTACATAAAGGACAAGTAACAAACCAATTCTTCGTAAATTGAAAATTCTTTTTTTGTGTTATATACTTTGATGTGTATTTATTTTTATCAACTATAACCTCCGAATCAGGTGCATACTCAGAAATAGCAATCTTAAGATCTCTACTCATTGCATATTTATTAATGGGAACACCATGCTCATATATCTGAAGATCAACTACATCCACAGGAAATCCATATTTAGGGATAACGCAATACCTAGATAATGATTGTAGCACATCCTGTTTTTTTAATTTTTCTATTTGCTTTTTATAATAATCTGAATCTGAACCGCGATCATCTTTTACCGCTTGCTCTTTAGCATGTTCATATTCGTTAAGCATCTCTAAAATTGATTCTACAAAATGAGCCATTTTTTCATCTTCTCCCCCCATTTCATCTATCCATTTGAAATTTTTATACTCGTCATATTGCCCTTCCGGAATAATTTTCTTGTTGATATATTTATTCAAATCTTCTGGATGTGAAAGCATATATTGCTTAAACTTTTCTGTTCCACCATTAACAACAAGGTTCTCAAGACTCTTAAACATTTCTGGATACAATCTGAAAAAGAAGCCCAAACTAGTAGCCATTAAGTGCCTTACAATAATCTTTTTATTTAAAACGTTAAAACAAGGAGGATTGATTACACCCGAAATCATCTTCTCAGGTTCTGAAAAATATGTATAATCGTGAGAGCCTATTCCACAATATGTAAGAATATAAGCAGCACTATCTTTCCGTCTCCCCGCACGTCCAGCTCTCTGTACATAATTAGCTGGTGTAGGAGGCACATTACGCATAAATACTGTTTCAAGTCCCCCAATATCAATACCCATTTCAAATGTCGTAGAACAGCTAAGTATATTTATTTTCTTATTCTTAAAATCTTTCTGATACTCCTTCGCCTGCTTCCTTTCAAGTTGAGCTGTATGCTCTTGAATCACAATACTTTCTATCTTCTTTTCCTTATACTGATTACGATAAAAATTAGTTGCTAATGCCTCATCTGGATTCACTTCTGATAAAATACCAGTACATTTATCGCGTGTACATTTTCCTCTAAGATTATATGGCGTCAATCTTCCACATTTACTACACTGGAAAAATTTTGAGGTCTTATAATTTTTAATCACATACCGACTAGCAGTAATCTGATATGCGTCTTTCTTTTGATGTTTAAATAAAATCTTCTCACTACTCACATCTATGCTATTCTGAACCAAAAGGCTAAAGACCAATTCCAACACAGTCTTAGCTTCTTCTGAAGTACAGCCAAATACAGTTTTTACATATCTTACAACTCTATTCTCATCACTCTTGACTGGTAAAAAACTTCTAATTCCCTGCGTTGTTTTAGGACAATTAAACATGACATAGTTATCAAATGCTCTATAACCTAAAACATCTCTTTTTTCTTCAGGAGTGAGTGTAGACTTCACATAATTAATTGCTGGTGTAATCTTAAACACTCCCAATACAACCTGCATTAGGATATTTAATTCATTTTTATTCATTTTACAATTATACTTAGCAAATTCCTCTTCTATTTCCTCATCCGCAAGTTCATTTAATATTTCGTGAATATCCAAATCAAAATAATATAATCCCAGCCCCTCCCCATCATATGCACCGTCAACACGCAAAAGATCAACCAAGATTGCTGCCCATGCATTTTTGTGGGAACCCATATGATTATGGAATAAATCCTTTGTCTTTATTAACTCCGTCAAATAAGATGCAAGTTCATCAACACTCATATCTCTATAACCGTTTTGAACTATCATCTCCCATATCAAACGCTTTCTAAGCATTCTTACATGATTAGCATCAAAGAATACCGCAGCAAAACTTGCCTGTTGTCTGCTATCAGAAAATGCTAAATATTGCTTGACTTTTTTCTCTTTAGGCGCATCAAGCACCTTGCTCATTGGTTTAAGCGATATTTTGTTGCATTGTTTTGTTTCCTGATCCCCTTCATCAATAGCTTCATAAAGCATCTGCGCAATTAGGGCTGTACCTTCGTCCTTTCCCATGTTAAGAGCCTTAACAACACCTGATTTTCCTTTGTGCCCACAACAAGGACACTGCGCAATATTATTATAAATTGAGTCTTCCTCAATTGTCTTACCTTGTTTCACTCGATACACAGTAAATTGATGTACATCTCCGCATTTACATTTCTTTGCGTTAAGATTTCCTGCTACATGAATTTCTCCACACTTTGCGCAAACACTATATTCTTCAAGAATTTCTTTATCTACTTCTTCCTCATTTATTGCATTTTCAAGGAGGAAATAATCAATTTTTACATACTGATCATTTCCATAATTCTCATAAATATCAATTTCTTTATTTTGAAGAAGATAATCCATTTGATCATCTTCTTTGCGCTGTATTTTTCCGATAATGTATAGAGAATTACAGTATCGGCAATTACCCACCTCAAAGGCTTTCATACCATTAATTTCATTAGTCTTGGTTAAACTAAGCTTCGATTCTTTTCCGTAAGTTATATATGCACCGGAAAGCGGGCGCACAAATGAATGATATTTTAAATCAAAGAGACCAATACCATCCTTCTCGGCTGCATTGATAATATCAATCAAAGCAATAAGTTCTTCCTTTGACATATATTCAAAAAACTCGTTATATAAATTATTAAAATCCTTACTTTCATCTTTTAACATTTCACTTAAATCATGAACATTTTCATCCCTAGAAAGCAACTCGAATAATGCTTCTCGAACACTAGAAGCATTACAGTTATAATATTTCCCCGCAATTTTCCTTACTTCATCCAGAGATTCCATATTATCTTTAAGAGCCTGATAATCGACGCCTTCAACTCTATACAAAGCGTTCTCTTGTAAAGAAATTCTCTTTGAGAAGATAATATCGCCAATCTCATAATCTGCCGATGTAAGACTCTTGGCAAACTTAATAATATCTTCCTCCGATTTACCCTGCTGCCCCAATGTCGCACTGGTAAGAATAAACTTTGGACGCTTTGGTGCTAATCCTGTAAGCCTTCTAAGAAGAAGTGATAACTCGATACCAAGAGAACCATTATAGGTATGTGCCTCATCTAATATTACATATTTCCAATTCTTTAATCTCTGTTCTTCAAAAATTGAATAATCATTAGGACGAATAAGCAAATACTCAAGCATTGAGTAATTAGTAAATAATAAATGCGGTGGATTCTCGCGAATTTCCTCTCTAGATACTAACTCATTATCTGGAATTATCATATCATTTTCTTCGCATAATTTTTTTCTTGTATTAGCTGTTGCTTTTTCCGGTGTATCACCTGTAAAGAAACCAAAAGTGATTTCTGGACAATGCATCAAAATCTTTCTAACTCGATCAATCTGATCATTAACCAATGCATTCATGGGATAAAGAAAAATAGCTCTAACACCAACTTCCTTATTTCCCTTTTCAACATCAAAAAGTAAATCGTTTAAAATAGGATATAAAAAACTTTCTGTTTTACCAGAGCCTGTACCTGTTGTAATTATTGCACTATGACCATTTCCAATAGTACGAATTGATTCTTCCTGATGAGAATATAAAGGTCTCGTAAAATTAATAGCATTTAATCTCTTAAATGATTTACATACCACACCTTCTTCAATTAACGATTCTAGGTTTTTGCCCCTTTGAAAAGGAAAACTTAAGTCAACATATGGTCCCTTGAATAATTTTTCCTTTTCAAGCTGCTCTACAAATAATTTTTGCAAATGACTCTTACCAAATTCAAATGATGACTTCAAATACTCTTTGTACATATGATCTATATATTGTGATCTCTCAATCGGATTCAGTTTCTTCACTGTTCATCTTCCCCCTTCATGCTAATAGTATACAAAAAAATATCTGGTGCAGTTGGATGCTCCAATGAATTTAATATTCCTCTGTATTCAGGATCAAATAATAAACCATCCCTTTGGTTTGTCATATAAATATCCATCGTACCATCAATAACATCACTACATATTTCAACTTCAACAGGATTGATATTGTAAAGAAAAAAATCACCCTTATATGACTTGCTATATATTTGTCCTTCAAATATTCCTTCCTGTACATTAATCACATCTGTTAATTTTAAATAGTATTTGTCCAAAAACCACTGTTTCTCGACAAACTCGCCCCGAACAACCTGATTAAAATAAATCTCTTTTATCTTAAATGATCTACCAACAAAATCTTCCTTCGAATAAAACACCCTATGTTCTTCAAATAACAAATCATTTTTTCTAATTTGAAGCTTCTTTGTCTTCTCATGAAACCGTATAATATATTCCTGGAAAGACTTAAAATTAGTAAATGTGCTAGTTTGCCCACTCTCTAGTAATTTGCTTGTAAGTATTTTCTCACATGTTGAATCAAACAATTCGTAGAATACCTTGTTCTTACCATGGAATACGGGTATAATTGTCACTCTTTTAGGATCATCAAAGCACAATATTTCTGTTTTGTCTTCATCAATAATACACTTATTATAACAAGGCACTGTATATTTCACTTTACCGTTTGCAGTAAAAGCCAATGTAACATATCTGTTTTCATTTTTGTAGGATGTCAAAACAGAAATCGGCACTTCTTTATAATATCCTCTATCAACTAACTTAATATCATCCTCTGCCAGTGTTCCCGACTCCGTATAGAGAAGAAAGCCCTCACACTCTGAATCGTACAATGTCAAAATACTCTTATCATTTACATCATCTATCCATAAGTCATCAACTTGCGAACGCCATTCACATCCTGATAACTTGAAAAATCCAAAGTCAAAAGGTAAATGATAGTTATAACAAACTCCTGCGTAATCAAACTTAATAAAGTCCGGATTAAATTTTTCTACCATAACCTCAGTATCAATGCTATGTTCTAATAGCTTCGATACTGCCTGGATTCTATAAACAGAGTCCTCTAACACCTCTTTCGAATACATTAGATCCATATCATATACCATATCAGCTCGCAAAATCTTTTTTTTACTACCTGATACCAGCTGATTTACTTCAATTTCATATATACCCGCTTTCTGCAAATCCAAATCAACTACATACTTTATAGAACCTACTTTTTCGGTGACTTTATACCTCATCTCACTTAACTTATGTGGTTTATGATTAATATTTATTTCAAATTTTTTTGAAGACTTATCTGCTTCAAAAACCACATAACAAGTATCATGGTATACAAGCATTACTTTATCCTCATTTTCTTTTTGAACACTGCAATTAGGATATAATCGTCCAAAAATACCAGGTTTTGCCATAGATGAGAAATTGAAAACATCATGTCCGATTTCAATAGCATCCCCCAACCTTACAAGTTTATATCCTATACAGTAATCCTCTTTTGAAACGATATTGTCTATCACAGTTTCTCCTTTTTTGTAGACAACATAAATCGTTCCTTCAAAATCAATATTATCGTGTATTTCCCGACCTTCATCATTAAAAATTATACAATTACGATAAAGTTTATTTCTACTATCATATATAACCTCATTACCTACTACCAACCTATATGTTAGTTTTCCCAAAGGTTTTGTAATCTGAATTTTTTCTGCCTTAACTTGGTATCCTCCAATAATTTCACGTACATCACAACTGTTATTTTTATATATCTCCTCTCCATCATTAAGAACTACCACTGCAATATTCCTGTAATCGTACTGCGACTTAATTCTATGCACAGGAGGACTTAGGTATACACAATTGTTGCACAGTAATAGCTTTGGCTCCCAACGTGATCTTAACTCAGAGTCAGTTGCCTTATGCTCATAACGTTTTCTAGTGTTTTCTTCTAAAGATCTTTCCCACCTCTCATACCCAACTTTAAGATAGGGATTTAAAATTTTTACTTCTTTACCCCAAAAACGTTGATCAATCAGTTTTACAATAATAATACTTAACTTAACAATAGCATCCAACCCATCTTCACGACTGATTAACTGCTTTGTTGACGCTATTAACTTGTAACTTTTCTGGGTAACATTAATAGAAATATCATCTCCATCAGAAAGCATATTGTTTCTCAATCCTTCAAATACAAACTGGAAATCCTCATATGGATCCTCTGGAAGATCATATTCAAAATTCAACTTATAAATATCAAAAATGAATTCAAAGAACGCAGAAAGAAATGTTTGTGGTACAATCGCATTTTCTAGAGCCACATTAATTACTCTAGTTCTACTACCAGATTCAGATTGCTTTTTATACTTGCTTAATACAGACCTAATTCTACCTTCTACTTTTTGTTCAGGAAATCTTTCGTACAAATTTTTATATGTATCTCGTACACTATCATAATAATTACCATCATATTCAAGCATTGCAATAAGCACTAAGGAAACTACCACAATTTCCGGATTGCTGCAATATCCTGTATATGAACCAACAGCTTGCATGAGATTACTCTCAGCCCTACTGTGAATTTTACCCATTGCTGATTCATTATTCAGAATATCAATCAAGTCTACACCAATATTTCTCCTTTCTTTAACAAGCTTACACAAATATGCAAGTTTAGTCTCAAATTGTGCATTTTTAATTCTGAAATTTAACATCTTAAGAAGATAACTCTGTTCTTCTTCTGTAACAACACCATCCTCAATAATATCATCAATTGTCTTACATAATTCTGAACTTGGTTTGTAATCTCTTATACTATCCCCATAAGTATCCATCCATTCTTTAAGACGCCAAACTTCCGCTTCATTTACCTCTCCATCACAAACTATGCCCTCAATAATTCCATTGAGTTCATAAATACGTGATGAACTATCTCCTGAATGTTTTAAAAACTCTTCGCAAGCAATTATCAGCAATTCTTTCTCCGAATCATCAATCACATGATCTTCGAGAACAGAATCCACCATTTTAATTAGTTCCATTTGTTGTTTATCATATGCAAGATTTCTATTTTTCTCAACCCAGGATTGAAGGCGCAACACTTCCTTATCATTTATTACACCATCAAAATTTATTCCTTTAATAATACCAATAAGCTCATTTATATTTTGCAACTTTCAATCCTCCCTCGTATATTTCCCATTAATTAAAAGGGAATCACTTTCTGTGTTTCCTACCGTCTAGGTTCCCTTGATGGCTGATATGTGATTAGTCAATATTCATTTCAAGCCACTATATTCCAGCTGGCATTTCTTATTCACTTGTCTATTTTTTACATACACTTTTTCTTGCTGAAGCATAAACATATTCTTGCTTTACAGTCACAAATTCTATAAGTTTTGTTTACATCATTATACAAAAAACAACAAAATACTTTTCTATATTATAAGCGTTCTATTACAGAAAATCAATCTAAATGTAAGAAACATTTTCAAAAAGCTTAAAATTCTAATATCTTTTACCTCTCTTTTTTCATACAAGCCACCGTCTCCACATTGTCTGTTCTTCGTACAGAGAACAGGTCAACGGCTATTTTTACCCCTGACGAATATCCCAACCTCCATGCACTCGACCTTGGCAAGCCGGAAATTTAGAAGAAAATTTTAATAGCGACACTCTACTTCTTCGCATTCTCTTCCAGTTCAAGCATATACTTATCAAAGTCCGACATAAATATTCTGTCCTGAATAACACGGTATTTTTCAAATTCGGTCTCAGCTTTTGCCTTTGTAATCTCTGCTGTGATTTTGCCTGCATCCTGAAGAACTTCTCTGTCATCTGCCATCAGAAATAAATCCAGACGCTTTGGGCAGTCCTCCATCGTCATTGGAATATGACGCTCTGCACGATCCTCTGCCAAATCCAGATAAGCAGATACACTACGCTCAAGCGAACGCATTTCCTGTTCTGAAAGATAATTTTTTGCAATATTTACATCATTTTTTACTACTTTACCTTCCGGAGCTGCTGCCCATGTTGTGAGTCCCATATGTGTTTTTTCCGCATCCGCACGCTCGTAAATTAATTCTGCTTCTGTATGTCCGTGAACTGCATAATGCATTTTATTTTGTAGCTTATCAAAGAACTGCTTAGTTATTTTGGCGGTTCGGTCATAATCAAGAGCTGTAGCATATATATCGGTTATCTTCTGATAAAACCTACGCTCGGACAGATGGATTTCTCGAATCTGCTCAAGCAAACGGTCAAAGTATTCTACTGTAAGCACGGAGCCACCATTTTTCAGACGCTCATCATCCATGACCCAGCCTTTGATGGTGTAGTCCTTCGCAATTTGATTGACCCATTTACGGAACTGTACCGCACGCTCAGAATTGACCTTAAAACCTACGGCAATAATCATCTCCAAGGAATAGTGATTTGTATTGTAGCTTTTTCCGTCTGGAGCAGTTATTCGAAATTTTCGAATAACTGAATCCTCCTGTAGTTCACTATCCTCGAATATCTTTTTAATATGATAATTGATTGTATTTGTTCCCACATCGTACAATGCAGCCATCATCTTCTGTGTCAGCCATATATTCTCATCTTCATAGCGCATCTCAATGCTGTCCTGTTCGTTACCAACAGAGGCAACATAAGTTAAATATTCCGCAGCGCTGGAGCGGATGGCAATTTCATCTTTTTTTCTTTTTCGAATAGGATTCCTCTCTATTCTTTTTTCACATCTCCGTCAAACAGCCTTAATTTTATTGACTTTGTTAAGCAGTTAATAAGTTACTTTTATATGCTTTCTTTTGAATATTATTTTAATATAATATCATTTTCATGTCCACCAATTTATACCACCATCCTATCTTATAAATGTTGATTCAATGCCAATTCCTGTTCAAAGCCATTCTGAGTTGCTGGAAGCAGCCTGTAAAAAGGCTTTATCCTATACGGCATCGCCCAGTTACAAGAGCATAAAATAACATTCTTGTAAACAGTTCTGAAAAACTGCTGTCAGAAACAACAGACAGCATAACCACACAAAAAACACACGGCATCACAAGAGGTGCCGACTATTACAGGAGGTAAGCGTATATGACAAACCAAAGCACGATTGATAAATTAACGAAAATGCGCCTGACCGCTATGGCAGATGCATTCCGCAGCCAGATAAATGATCCGAAATTCAAGGAGGTCCCATTTGAAGACCGGTTTGGCATGCTGATTGACATTGAGCACAGCAGCCGAAAGGCAAACCGATTAAAAAGACTTATCCACAATTCCGGATTTGATCAACCCGATGCAAGCATCATGGATATCAATTACATTTCCGGGCGTAAGCTGAATAAAGAGTTGATCAACCGCCTTGCCACTTGCGAATATATATCCGAACACCGGAATCTATTTATAACTGGTGCCACAGGCTGCGGAAAAACATATATGGCCTGTGCCTTTGACATGGAGTCCTGCAAGCAGTATTACAATACCAGATATGTCCGTCTTCCGGATATGCTCATTGATCTGGAAATGGCAAAAGCAGATGGTACCTATCGAAAGGTCATGGCTAAATACGCCACCCCTCTGGTTCTCATTCTAGCTGAATGGCTTCTGCTGAAACCAACAGAGGTCGAACAAAAAGACATTTTTGAACTTCTGCATCGAAGACGTAAGAAATCCTCCACGATCTTTTGCGTTCAGTATGGTTTTGAAGAATGGTATGACCAGCTTGGTGGAGACGCCAGTCCTCTGGCAGATGCGATCATTGACCGTATTGCTCATGACAGCTATCGTGTTAACATCACATGTATTGATGCAGAGCATGATATCTCAATGCGGGAAATCTATGGATTGGACGAAGCGTTACGCGAGTAAGCTCGCATAAAAAATTGGTTTCCGCACCGTAATATTCACTTTTACTCAAATACCGAGAAAATGTTAAAAATACTTATAATTCACGAGTTCCCTCAAGCGAATAATAATTAGTTTCGTCAAATGTTTTCAAAGCAAATGTTTGGAACATTTCATTACCATCAATATCATCGTAGTTAATATTGAACCATTTGGGAATTCCATCTTCTGTACTTTCATAATCTGATTCTCGTATTTCTATTATGTGTTCTTTCCATTTTTGAACATCTGGAGAATTCGAATAAGCAACCTGAATTGTTTTCCTCTCATTAGGCTTTAAAAGTTGAAATAGATACTTATCAAAGATAATTACATTCAAAATAGGATAGATGCTCACATTCTCAAGCGAAATAGTAACATTCTTGTGTTTTGAATAAATAGATGTATCATACAAATTAAAAGCTTCTGCAGTTCCAGATATTTGTTGGTTTAATCCATCGATATTTATTGAAAATATTGGCTGAAGCTCTTTTTTACGAGATTCAATTGCCTTATCCTTTTCAATCTCTGCAAAGTGTTTTGTCTGTAATGTGGCAACAATACTGACTATGATAGTTCCTGCAAACGCTAAATATGCTCCCAAAAATGAAAGCCAATCTTTTTTCTCTAAATTCACTCCAGCTGTTATAAATCCATTCCCTTTAAATGAAAGATATATACATATGTATGCTCCTACCAATGCAACAAGCGAAATTAAGAGCCACTTTTTGTTCTTTGAAAAAAAGGTTAGCTTATCTTGTTTCTTTAAGTTTTTCAATGAATTACCCCCATTTACTCATTAGCATTAAGAGTGTTCATAACCTCTTTAACAACCTTACCGTCCCATCCAACGCAAAGCATTTCTTTAGTTATGATAGCTTTATAGACCGGATTTTTTTCGATTATATTCCAAAGATAACGCAAGATAATAATATAATCATCAAAGTTATCCTTGACTTTATCCGCTGCATTCTTACGCCACTCATCTGAAAATTCTTTGCCTGAATAAATATCGTTTAAATCCTTACATATGAAGTTGATTGCTCCGCCTATGCCCGGAAGTTCGTTTTCATTTGCATCAAGGCTTGGATTTTCAGCAATTTTTACATGAAGCAGTAAATGCTCAAGTAAATTGCAGTAAACAAGCCTATCCGCTTTTTGATACTCAAAAGGATTATTAACTGCAAATTTATCGTTACAAAGCATTATTGCCTTGTCCTCATCAATATGATGACAGAACAGTCCTTCATTGGTTCGAGTAACCAATGAATTTTTTGTTTTGCAAGCAGTATCCTTAAAGTAGTTATGTTTTGCAGAGCCATATTTTTTGAGCAATGCTGAGACAATATCTTGATAACTCATTTTCAGCATTGACTCATAATATGAAGTTCCATCCATTGGCTTAACTTTGCTTTCTATGAAAACGATTTCTTCATCTGAGAGTCCATATTTTTTATAAAGTTGCAAGTCTATTTCATGAACAGACTTTGACCAGTCAATATCAGAATCCTCGGTGAAGTCTTGGCAAGGAATCATTTCCCATACCATTGGTGGACAGTGTTGTGTTACCTTTTTTACTCCTAATAATGCTCTAAAGAATTTAGTTTTCATATATTTGTTTAAATTTTCGGTTTCTATTTTTGTCTTAAATACGCCAGCACTTAAATAAGTATCTGCTGTAGCATCTCCTGGAATTCCATATGATGGAGCAGTTAAAGTTTCTCCAAATTTACCTGTGTTATTAGCTTCCGGAACAAAAAGGTTATATGAATCTAAATATTCATTTTCTATAATATATTCTCTTTTTATCCATTTCCATACTCTTTGATTTTTTATTCTTCCTAGAATACGAATATAATTATCTTTTGGAGAAACATTATCAATAAATATGTCTGGTAATTTTTCCATAACACTCGAAACAATTTTATTGCCAGTTCCATTTCCTATATAGTCTAAAGCATATGGATTTTTTTCAAAAAAACAATCTGAAAAACGATATAAACCTTGTGAAGCAATTATTTGATTCAATCCAGTGGCTCCATTTTTTGATTTTATTACCTTTTGCACTATATCAGTAAGTCTTGGATAGGCTGTGAAAATATTAATTCCCCCAAAATTCTTGTTTTTATTATGATAAGTAATTGCAACTCCACCTTTGATATCAACTGTATCAAAAACATCTTTTGAGTTTTCAAAATAATGAATCACTTTAAAATGGTTATCGCTCAGCATTTTCCTGTTCCACTCTTTAGGTGTTTGTCCAGCATCAAATAAGAATCTTGCCGGAGTAACAAGTGTTGCTATAGGAGCAAGTTCAAATGCCATATCATAGAAATAATTGTATATAGGTGGCTTTCTTGTTGCATCTGTTTCCTCCTGATAAGGCGGATTACCAACAACTGCATCGAACTTCATTTCTTTCACATCCTTTTTCCAGTAGGAGCCTTTCAGCACACGCTTTTTAAATTGCTCCGGTTTGTTTTTAAGCATATTTACAAGATCATCAAAATAATGAGCGTTGCACTTAACATCACTGTAGCCGCAAAGAGTTCTTCTGGTGATAGATTTTGCCATAGGTGTTTTACAAATTACATAGACATTATCCCTTATAACCTCGTTCCAGAAATATTGACACTCTTCGGGAGTCCAGTCGTCATCGCTCATACCATCCATACGCTGCTTGTAAAAGCTGTAAGCAACATATAAAGGATACAAACCTGTCTTAGAGTTAATCTCAAGTATCTTTGAATTTTCTGAAAATACAGTCTTAGTGATGTCACCTCTGTCTACAAAGCGGGGTTCTTCAAGGCGATGCTTTTCTTCTTGAGTATCATCATCAAAATTCTCATTAAAGAAGCACCAACCGCCGAGAGTTTCAGACATATGCATATTCACAACTCGCCAAGGAGTAAGAACCGTTTCCTTGTCAGGATTTTTGAAATGGCGAAAAATCTCTGCTATCTGAATAACTCGTCTTGTAGGAGTTTCTTTGTCAGCGGATGCCGCAAGTCTTCTGATACGCTTACCAGCCGCAATAAATACATCTCTGTCATAGTATTTAGTAAACTCGGAGAATATCTCTTTAGTTACGCCTGTTGGCATAAATTCTTTCCAAGATTCATCATCGACAATATCAACAAAACTGTCAATATCGATATCTTCATCAATCGGAACATCCGCACCGTAAATCATAAGTGGCATACGAATAGAAACACCGCGCAGGATATCAATAGCCTTTTTGCGTGCTTCTTTAGCTTGTTTCTTTTTCTTGCGTTCTTCTTGCTCTTCCTTTGTCAAATCCTTTGGCGGTGTAGGCGGCTCGGGGTCGTCTATGTGCTCAACCTGTTCATCAGTCAAGCCCTGTCCGTTGACAACAACATCTTTCTTTTTCTTGGATGCTTTGGACGCTCCGATAATATCCTTAAGCTCATTAAATTTAGAAGCATCGATTTCGTCAAGCTTGAGAAGTTCGTCATTATAAAGAGATTCGTCCTCAAAACCACTATTTACCGCACGCTCGGCATAAATCTGCTTTATTTGTTCCATCATAGACTCAACGCTGTATGTTCTTGTCTTTGAGCCGGAAATAGCAATAACAGGGCAGTAATTGAGAAATTCGGTCATTGCTTCTCTGCGTTTTTGCTGGCTCTTTCCCGGCTTACGGGATAAATGTACCGTTTCGGTCAGAACTTTAAGCGTTCTGTCAGGAGCGAAGTCAAACACATAGCAATCTGTTTTCTGTTTGCCGTCAATCGTACCCGCAGACTGTACTCTGAATATGGTTTGCATATACTGAGCCGCCGCAGTGGAGTATGAACCTGAAAGCATAAGCACAGCAGTCCATTCCTTTACCGTTACTCCTGTTGTAAGCTTGCCGCAAGACAGAGTTATAGAGTGGTCATAATTCTTGATAGTATCACGGACAAGTTCCAGTGCGTCGCCTGAATGTTCTTCTTCATATCTGTCACCTTCTCCCGCAACATTGGCAATACCAAAATATTTAAATACAGGGTGATTTCTGAGTAATTCACTTAAAGCCTGAGCCTCTTTAACACCCGGCACCATCCATAAGGTATGTCGGAACATATCACGATATTCCTGAGTGGAGTAAGGATAACCACTGTCGGTATCTTCTATGACCATTAGATTGAGAAAAGCGTTGACATCATTTTCGTGTACAAATTTGCCCTCAACGGCATTTTTCGGAAGTTCACGATTGCCGTTAGGTCCTTTGTACCAAACTCTGAAAAATTCCCTAAAGTTAAATGCCTTGGTATCATATTCGTCAGAAACATATTTCTTGAGTTTCTCGCCTAAATCATAAGTGAATATATGCATTTTCGGCAAGTCTGCGTAAGGATTATGGTCGCCCTGATGAGTTAAATCCCACTCGGTCTTTTTCTTTTGCTCCATAACATAGTCCCAAGTGTAAACATTATCTTCTCCGAACTTATCAAGAAGGTTAAACGGAGTACCTGAGAGAGCAAGAACCTTTGTATGATCTTTTTTTAGTGCTTTAACCACATTATCGCCAAGCTCGGTCTGAGTGCCCTCGTGAGCTTCGTCAATAATGATTAAATCCCAGTCAAGCGCAAATACAGCGTTATTCTTATTGAATTTACCGCCGACAATCTTAGAACCTCTTAAATCCTGAACAGAAGCAAAATAAACAAAATATGTTCCGTCTTTATCCAGTTTACGGATTTTCAGGTCATTCTCTGCATCCGTCTTTTCATCAAATGTATATGCTGAATCCTTTGTTTTACGTTCGTAGTGATATTCATGTTCAGAGTTGCCCGGAAAGAATATTTTCTTAAAGTCCTCGCTCCATCCGTCATCAACAACCGGACGATGAGTTGCGATAATTACTCTGCGGTACTGGCTGCGTCGAATAACCTCAAGTGCCGACAAAGTTTTTCCAAAACGCATTTTAGCATACCACAGCATTTCATCATCTTTCTTGAATATTTTTAAGGTTTTCTCGATAGCGCCAATCTGCTCTTCCCTGAAATCAATTGTTTCTTGACGCGTTTCTCTTACAAAATCAGATGAAGATAATGTTGATTTACCGTTCTTTACAGATTTTATAGCAGCTTTCACTGTTTCGATATCGGTTGCAAACCACTCTTCTCCGGTAACTCCGTTTGGCTGAACCTTATGCACGCCTGAATTCATAAGAACCTTGTGAACGTCTTTATCTTTAAAAGTAAAGCTGTATCCGAATTCTGTTTTAAGGGCAAGCTCTGTATATTCAAGCTTATAGCTCATGCTTGCAGTCTTTGTATAACTGTCAATACGAGCCTTAGCCGCCTGATTTAAAGTGCGACAGTTCGGTACAAGCTCATTGGGCATTATGTCAGTTTTAAGAGTAGCTTCCCCAACTTTCAGCATTCCTTTATGCGTTTCATAAGGCATACTGAACACATATATCAGCTTATAGCTATAGGTTTGTTCAAATTTTTCCATGACTTGCACCTTCTTTCATTACATCTATGAACCGGATACTCTTATTGAGATTTGTCCAGTCATATATTCGACAGTAAATTCCCGTATGACCGAAAATGTCATTTTTCGCACAGCCGGGACACATAGTGCTTATTTTCTCTTCCGTCTCCTCAAATAAATTCATTTGATGAAATGTTTCTTTGATTTCGTGGCACGAATAAGGCACCACACCTTTAAGTCCATCCATCTGCCAAATATTCCAAGCAATAATATTGGCTATTTTTTTCAGTAGTGAAAGCGGTGCTTTCTCCCCAAATCTTGCTTCATAATAGTCAATATAATCATAAAGCAGATTTTCACGGGCAATCAGCACGCTGTCCCCCTGAAATTCATAGCCGTAAACGCTCTTTAACGCTCTGATTGACCATTTAATCCAAGTGTCTTTATCATTGCAGTTTTCATTTATAACACGCATTTTTCTGTCAAACAGTCCTATACGTTCATTAATGGGAATCAATTTGCCTGTGGTTGTATCATATCTGCTTATAAGATACGGAGCTTCCCCGCAAGTGATTTCCAAGCGTTTAGCATCTACATATTTTTTCCATGTTTTCTTTCCGTCAAATTGAATCTTATCTTTTGCAGTTATCCAGTATGTTCCGTCTGGTGTATTAAAAACATCTGGTTTGCCGAACCACGCTTCATCAACCTGATTATTTTGCTCATTACAAATCCACGACGGAGTAAAAACTTCAGCTCTTTTTCTGATTCTTCTCTCCTGAACCTCTTTAGACTTTGCAGCCCGTGGCTGTATCACATTAAAATAAACGCCCGTAATCAGCTCTGCTTTCATTTCTGCCCGCTCGTTAAATTCATAGCCGTAGGCTTCATAATCTTTTGTGCACCACAGTATACTCTTCTTTGTGGTCTTATCTTTGAGAAGAAGCCGCAAGATTTCCGGGTTGATATCAGCAATATCGTCTTCTAATATATCTATTTTCTTTTCAAGCTCTGTTCTTTTAACCTCTTCCATATATCAATCACTCGCCTTCAATTTTATCTTCGTTCTCATAGGGTAAAATTTCTAAGATATCGTCTAAGGTGCAATTAAGATGATTACATATTTTTACAAGAACTTCCACTTGGACAGACTTGTTTTTCCCAAGATTAGCCATTGCATTAGAAGATATACTAGTTTCAGTTCGCTATTTCGTTTTGTTTATATCATTCATTAGTTTCCATAATTTATTGTATGAGACAGCCATAATTACCTCCTCATCTACAGAAATATTTACAATATCAAAATTTAAAATAGATTATACCATATTAAGTTGAGAATTTCAACGAAAGTTGTTGAAACGATGTAAAAGGCGGCATCAGCTCAACGCCAATGCCACCTTTTACAAAACCAAACCGATATAAATTTTCGCCTTATTTAGATATTTGGGACTACATTAACAGCGACAAAGTATTTTCCCTTGATAAAACAATTACTGACTTTCACTTCTCACTCAAAGCTATTTGCAACTCGGCAAAACGTGTCTGTATTATTTTTTTGAATTATTTCATTCAATATTTTCCAATCAGATGACGAAAGAATATCCTTAAGTCTTCTACAAATAATTCGATATAAGTTTTCTTCAAAAGTCAACCACTTCTCATCATAAATAATCTGGTCTCTTGCAGAATTTAGATTCAAGTCACTATTTACACCAATATCCAGTCTAAAAGAAAAAGGAAATGGTATTTTAAGGACTGCTTTCGACATCCTATTGGAATAATCAGGAAACAAGTTGTAAGGAACTTCTATTCCATGTATAGATAATGAGGATTTGGATTTAAATCTTTCCGACCATGATGTATTTGTATCAATTTCACCGTCTTCATCTACTGAAATGCTTGTTGATGTTTCTGTAATACAATTAATTTTATATTTTATATTTGAAGCCAGGGTATAAATCTCACCATCAATTTCAACATCTTTTGATAATATTTCAATTTCCTCTGCTGGCAAGCCATTTTTAGTAAGTATTCCTATACAACCTCTCCCTTTAAATCCATACTCTTCACAAGTCAAATCAATATCTATTTTACGGATATTTTTTGTATTATTCCAAGAATAATCTAATAAAGGTTCTAAATCTAAATCATCAAAATAATCACTTAAGTATAATTCGCTTCCTTTGTTTGTTTCAATCTCAATTTGTACTGCTGGATTTGGCACAATGGCTTTTATACACTGCATAAATTCTTCTTCATTCATTCTATCCCACGGATGCACTGGACGTAATGTTAATATAGTATCCGTTCCAGGTTCTTTTTTATCAGAATCCGAAATAACAAAAAGACTTTCATAACCTTCAATCGATATATGCAATGCTTCATCGCACTCGAATCTTTCTTTAATTCTCCTAGTTGTCACTTCCATAGAGTCACATACCATAAAACATGAAAGAATGCCTATACCAAATCTAGATATCGGAGTGAACGAAGATTTGAACGAAACCATTAACTCACTAAATTCCCGAGAAGAATAATATGAGCATCCGACATTGGTGTAATAATTATCAATTATATGTTGGTTCATGCCAACACCATTATCACTTACTCGCAAATAATCAACATTATTTTTTGTATATAATGACACATTAACTTTAGGGGTGTACTCTATCCCCCATAACTCAGAGAGTTTTTGTCTAAGCAAACAAGCATCAATAGAATTTTGTAACAATTCACGCAATGCAACTTCTGGCTTACCATACAGCTTAGTTCCCATTAACAAATCAATTATTTGTTTCTTACTTAATGAAAATTTTGTGTCATGGTAACGATAAATAGACTTTCCTGATATTATATCTTTTTTAGCTTGTATTTTTCTTCTATCTACTTGAGGTGGCAATGGAATTTTATAGACCTCCACATCAATATCCATTCCCTCATCTGATAGATTAGACAAAATAACAGTGCCATTCCTCAATTCTTCATCAATTTGATCGCAAAAAGCAAGAATAGTCGCTTCAATTGCAGGGTGTTCGCACTGAGCCGAAAATAAAAGTTTTCTGGGCGATATTGTCCATGCATTTATACTTTGATGCTTTTTCCATTCACTCAACGATACAGGATTTTTTACAGCTAGATGAGAAAACAGAACAGAAGGTGTTCTTTTAGGGTCAAAATCAATTATATCGGCTAATCGTAATACTGTTGCCACAAATGGAATACACAGGTATTCATCTTGACCACAGACTCTAAAGGTTTCCATTTGGAGCAAATATGTGTAACTTTCATTATGGCTAAAACAAATCGTTGCCAAATCCTCCGTTAAATCTGTATCTTGGTATACTATTTCCCCTGCCCAATACTTTGCGATAATTTCCCTTGCACGAATCGAATGAGTTGTTCTTATATATTCAGTAACAATATAATCTTCAAGAAGCTGCGCTTTCGAAAACTCTTGTTCTGCTTCAAGCCGTTCAATGTCAGCTAATTGATGTGTATACGTTAGACGAAAACGAGCAAATTTTTCTCTTTCTTCTTTTAATTCCTCGTCATATTCTGTCTCGGGAAGTTGATTTTTCCATGCTAATATATGCTTTTCATCAGGAGCCATACCTATATCATGTAGGAATACTGAAACAATCAACATGAATAAGTCTGGCGTAGATAATTTTCTCATGTTTTCTTGCGGAATAAGTTTTCCAATAATAGTGAGCATATTAAAAATATGAGTATCATCATGCAGGGTGAACTCAGGCATATTTTTAATCACTGTCTTTAGGCGTTCAACTGCAAAAGTACCAACTTTCGCTACAAGAGCCAATATTTCATGTTGATTATTCCTTTCACAATTATCTTTTAATTGCTGATAAACTACCGACTTATTTAATTGATTTTCCAAATATTCATTCATATAATATTCCTTTCGTGCATTTAACGGCTAAAATTCATAGCAGTATCACAACGTATTTTTCTTATCATACCATATAGATTAAATTTTTTCTACCTCTACTACTATGTAGATGGGGTAAATTTACTATCGGAAAGTATTAGACAGACTACACCTGTGACCTGTTTCAGATTTGATAACTGTCTTTACTATATCCGATTTTTCCTTTTCTTACAATCCCCATATATGATTTTTTAGTGCCGCTATCTTTTTTATCTGTGGATAAGGAATACTGTATACCGGCATATCTGCCAGTTTTCCAAGCCTGTTTCTATTGCGTCTTTCCGCAGTCAGCATCTGCGTTGCTGAATATATCACCTCTTCTGTACCTGCAGCCAGTGGCAGTTCTTTTTTCTGGTATCGAACCAGTTCCAGTATATCCCTCTTATTCTGGCGGTATATACGCAGTCTTGCCATCTTATCAGCACCGGTTCTGCTCCAGCCTAATGGTCTTGAACTCATTCTGTCTGAGTAAATGTGGCTCACGTGTCCCTCTGCGCTGCACTGCAGGCTCTTATCCTTAGTTTTCACGGATTCCATAATCCCTGTCCAGTTCCCCAGAATATAATTCTTTGCGGATTCTACTGCCTTTGCTTTTGTTTCACTCTCTGTTACATGCAGAATCTTATCAAATGCTTCTTCCGCTGCCCATTTCCGCTTTCCGTTAATGGCTTTGTAGATTTCGCTTCGGGCATCCTGTGCAGAATCTTTCAAGTGGCTTGTTGCTGATATGATATATTTATGCATGTGAAAACGGTCCAAAACAAAACGTGCCTTGGCATGCATTCCAGCTCCCGTTCTAATCCAATCCGCTCCGTCTCCGTTTATATATATTTTCTCCAGCACTTCCTCGTCATAGCTCTCTGTAATAAAATTAAACACTTCCTGCCATAGTTCTTTCGTCCCTTCCGTCCCGGCATAATCCCATCCGAAATAATGGCAGTTTACCAGTTCATGCTTACTCCCATCGAAATTTACATCCTCGTAGACGTAGATAAGCTTTGGCATAACGGTATTAATGCGGGGCTTTTTAATGTCACCCTTTTTTTCAAGATACTGCAGTGAAACATGGTCTTCATCTGCATCGATATACAGACGGCTTACTCTGCGTTTCTCCTTCAGCGGCTCCAGTAACGGAAACTCAAGGGTATGAAGCTTATTCATTACGGTTTCCTTGCTTACCTCCTGTTCCCCGATGCAGGCATTGATTCCGCCTTTTCGGTAACTGCTTTCCACAGCCTCCTCCAGTATTCCGGCTTCTGCATCCTCTGAAATACGGGCATGCGATTCCAAGCCCATGAGACGGTCTAACAGATAGCAGTATTCCCCGGTTTCTTTATTGTGAAAATACGTCCTGCTGTAACAGACTTCTCCCAGACTGGTCAGAAGTTTCGTTTCATCCTGGCATTCGATATACCATCCTTTGGTACTAGAATATAAATAGTACAAGCCAAAATGAGAAATTCCAAATACATATAAGCATGGTATAATATTGCATCATACAATCATACCATATTTCCTTGCTATAATTACTCTTTTGATCTGCACGATCATGGCGAATATTATAACCATTACATTACCTAATATACATTTCAATATCTGCAACATCTAAATTCCAAAAATGATATGGCCACTTATTTAAATCACTTGTAAACTGGTTAAATAATTTCACAGAAACTTTATACTCATCTTTTAAATACATGATTTCTTTCAAATGTTGTTGTGATACTCCTACTAGTTTTACATTATTATCGCAATTCAATAAGTAAATATTTTGGAATTGCTCGGCAAAATATTTGCTTTCAAAAAGTAAGATTCCCTCTTTAAGAAACAAATTTTGCTCTATGGAATTTTTTCCATTCAAATTCATAAACATCCAAAAAGGATCGCCTATAGTTTTATAGTCTGGAACCAAGTATTTACCATTTTCACCATTAATAAACTTATAAAGTTCATCATATTTTATAAGTCTGATTCCATTATAATTAGATACTTTTTTTGCTCCATCTTGAAACTCACTTTCTGCTGAAATAAAAATTCCATTTATGTTTCCTATATGCTCTAATTTATAAGAAAAATTTCTTAGCTCACCAACATTTATTGGATTTTTCCAGTTTTTACACTCAATTGCCACCTTGTAGTTCACTCCAAAATGTTCGTACGAATATAGTATGTCTATCTCATGGCTTGCACCATCATCTCCTATTATTGGAACATGTTTCTCAATTTTAGCTTTCATTCGCTCATTATTAGCAATTTGAATATAAATTTTTTCAACAATAGACTCAAACTTCTCTCCTTTCTCTTTTGATGCGTTATTCATTATTGTCTCCTCTCAAATAAAATTTTTTTAAACTTTTATGTGGAATTGTATAACATAAGATAGAATTTTCCTGTAATTGCTCAAATTCTGGAATAGCTATACTAAAATCTGGTAACATTCCTTCTTCTTGAAGAGAAACTAACACTTTGAGATGGTTTTGAGAAATGCCAAAAACCTTAGCACTCTTTTTTATTTTACTGCAATAATTAATAGCCTGCTTCTTTGATAAAAACAATAAAACACTATCATTAACCATCTCGTAATTTCCTGTATTCTTATCACTATCCTGTTCTGTTTCCATAACGACCCAAAATGGATCCCCTATTATCTCTTCATCTGGTAGCATTACTTTTACAGCACTTAAAGCAGATTTTCCTACTTCATATAATAAGTCAAATTTCTTTAAATCAATATTTGTTAATTCAGCCACTTTCTTTGCCCCACTGGATACTCTATCATCATAGTAAATAATACCTTTTGCAAAAAAATGTAAATCTTTCAAGACATTTGCAAATTCCCACATATCATTCTCTGTTACTTCTGTACCTTCTATTACTTTAATCACTGTACGTTCTAAATTATTCATCTGAATGAAATAAAAATAAATATCAACTATATGTTCTTTTAATTTTCCAGGGATTGTCGCATTCTCTGCAATCCTAGGTCTAAAAAACCTTCGCTTTGAAAACGACTTTTATACATTGAAATTACATTAGCTTTTAATCCTGGATTTTTTTCTAATTCGAACATATATATCCCTCCTTCATTTTGTAGCACTCCTCATAATGTACCAAATCGCTTATTCTTAAAAGTATCCTTTCACCAAGATGTACAGCTTCCATTCCCCAAAGCCTATCCCCTAGGATAAACCTCCACTTATATCATCACTCTTCGGAAATAGAACCCCATCCATTTTCTCCAAAAATCGCCATATCCTTTACCCCTTTTCCTTCTGTAAACAAGCCACCGTCTCCACATGCCCCCCCTGCGGAAACATATCGCAAGCCCGAACCTTTTTCACCTCATATCCCTTCTCTCCCAGTACCTTCACATCGCGGGCGAGTGTCGCCGGGTCGCAGCTGACATAAACAATCTTTTTGGGATTCATCGTGACAATGGTGTCCAAAAGTTTCGCATCGCATCCCTTACGCGGTGGGTCGACAACAACGACGTCGGCGAGCGCCCCATTTTGGTCTTCTTTTGACGGCGTGCGGCGCTTAGCGACCATATCTGTTACAACGTCTTCGGCTGCGCCACAGTAAAATGACGTATTGGAGATACCGTTCAATGCTGCGTTTTTCTTGGCATTTTCGATGGCTTCCGGAACGATTTCGACGCCGGTTACCTGACCGTTTGGTACTGCTTTTGCGAGAAATAGAGAAATGGTTCCGATGCCGCAGTAGAGGTCCCAGACACGCTCATCTCCCTGCAAATCAGCAAAATCGAGTGCTGTCTGATACAGTTTTTCGGTCTGAACCGGATTGACCTGATAAAAGGACTGTGGCGAAATCTGGTAGCGAATGCCGCCGATTTTGTCCTCGATGGCAGGGCTGCCCCACAAAAGTTTTGTGGAAGGACCGAGAATTACATTTGTTTTCTTTGTGTTGAGGTTGAGGCAGATACTTGTCATTCCCTCAATCGTTCGAAGACGTGTAATGAATTCTGCGGCGTGCGGCAGCTCATTTCCATTTATAACAAGGCACACCATAATCTGTCCGGTGTGGTAGCCGCGGCGTACGTAAATATGGCGCACGAGTCCCTTGTGGCTTTCCTCACGGTAGGCAGAAATACCATACGCACGCAGAAAATCCATTACGGTTTCGACAACTTCATTGATTACCGGGTGCTGAATGGCACATGACGAAGCAGGGATTAAGCGGTGGCTTCGTCCGGCAAAAAAGCCGGTCTGCGGGATTCCATTTTCATCTTCACGAACCGGAAACTGTGCTTTGTTTCGGTAATGCCACGGAGATTCATTTTCGCCCGTCATTCCTAAAATCGGAAGCCATGTGACAGAAGATAAATCCACACCGCCGAGTCTTTCCAGACAATCTTTTACTTTCTTTTCCTTGAAGGCAAGCTGGCCTTCGTAGGAAAAATGCTGCAGCGTACAGCCGCCACATAACGATGCAGAAGGGCACGACGGCGTCATGCGCTCCTTTGACGGCTCCAAAATTTCAACCAAGCGCGCAAAGCCATAATTTTTATTTAATTTCATTAGGTGCACCAAAACCTTTTCGCCCGGAAGCGCACCCTTTACAAAAAGGGCATAGCCATCTACATGACCGATACCCTCTCCGTCTTTTCCTAAATCTTCAATCGTAATGACAATTTCATCATTTTTCTTAAACTGCAATTTCTTCTTTTCCAAGTCCATTACTCCTCTGAAGTTTTTCTCAAATTGCTCTCAAACATACGGTTGAAACCAAGCCATCCCATGTTGTCGCCTGCCTGAGTAAATACTTCCGTCAAAGTCTGCAATTTCGCGTCGGCGTTATCCGCCATATGTAACGCCATTGCCTCCATAATCGCCGGCACTTTCGGCGAACCAAATTCCATCTTGCCGTGATGCGCAAGAATACAATGAACAAGTTCATTTTTCAATTTTGGCGGGAAATTAGGAATCTGTGCGGCCGCATTTTCCATACAGCGTGCGCCAATGTAAATGTGCCCGAGAAGCTGGCCGTCATCCGTGTAGTCATTCATTGGAAAATCCGAAATTTCCTGAATTTTTCCCATATCGTGGAACAACGCCGCTGTGATGAGCAAATCTCTGTGAATCATTGGATAATGCTCCGCAAAATACTGGCACATGTCCGTGACGCTGAGCGTATGCTCCAAAAGTCCGCCCATGAATCCATGATGAACACTCTTCGCTGCCGAATGTTTCTTAAATGCGTCGACAAACTCTTTATTTTCCACAAAATACATTTCCAAAATTTTTCGCAGATATTTGTTCTGCACACTTGCCACATATTTCAAAATGCGGCTAAACATTTCTCCGACATCTTTGTTCGTGCAAGGCACATAATCCGCCGGGTCATATTCGCCCTCGTCGCTGATGCGGACGCGTGAAATGTTCATCTGCAAATTTCCCTGAAAACTTGTCACCATTCCTTCGCAGTGAATATAATCCATTGGCTCAAAATTGGCAATGCCGTTATTCAGCTCCCAGATTTTTCCGTCTGCAGTTCCCGTTTTATCCTGTAAGGTCAGGGAATAATACGTTTTTCCTGCCTTTGTTTTCAAAATCTGTTTCTGTTTACACAAATACGTGCCAACAAACTTTTCGCCCTCGCGGTAATCCTTTAAATAATTCATTTTTTTATCTCCATTTCTTATTAGTATCTTTTTTTCACAGTCGTAAATGGTCCGTAGATTTTTTTGCCATTTACCTTTTTATAAGCACGCACCATAAAGCCGTATTTCATGCCATGAACAAGCATGCTGCGCTTGTAGCTGCGCCCTTTTTGCGTTTTCGCTCTGCTGTATTTTGTCTTAATACCTTTTACAAACACTTTCGTATAAACCTGATAACCGGAAACGCTTTTTGTCTTCTTCCATGTTACCACAATTTTTCTTCCTCTTTTTTTCGCCTTAAGCCCCTTAATTTTCCCCGGCACCAATTTTACCGATGCCGTTTTTGCTCCTGTCTGCACCTGTGTCGTACCATCCGCACGTGTACGGAACACGCAGACCTGATAAATGTAAGTTTTTCCTGCTTTCACCGACTTGTCCACATACGTTTTATTTCCCGGCGTACCATCCGAAATCCGCGCAATTTCTGCAAAATCACTTTTTCCGCTTTTTCTAAAAATGACGGCACCCTGTGCCTCTCCGCTCTGCGTCCATGTAATCGTAACCTGTTTTAATGAATACGCTTTTTTTGCCGCTGTAATAACCGCCGCACCAAGCGGAGTTTCTGCCGGTGTTTCAATTGTCACGCCGGCCCCAGAAGCCGCCGTTGGCTCGTCGGCAGATACATTTACATTTGGTCCTATCATCATTCCAAAAATTCCTGCCACTAAAAAAGGCACTCCCACGAATTGCATCCATTTTTTCAAAAATGTTCCCTCCTTAACTTCAGCTCTTTTAACTTTGAGAACTTATAACTTATGTTATCAGGATTGCTAACTTTTCGACCCTGATACCATAATAATAGAAAAGGAGGGAACAAGCAAGGTGTTTTTCACCAAGTTCAGTTAATCAAACAATGAAATTCCAAAGCGGATTCGTCTGAAAAACTTGTAAAACAGGACAGCAATCAGCGACAGTACCATGTATAAACAACTAAGTACACCACAAGCGCCTCCGATAAAAATAACTACATTCAAAAAAATTGTTCCCAACATAATCATTTTCCTCCATATTTAATTTTCGACATAACAAGTCCGTCCTTTTGCCAAAAATCAAAGACATGACATGAAAAAATAGCAGATTTACAGCAAAAGAACAAACCATCTTTATTCAATTATCCAATATGGAAGCTGCGTTTTTTTCCGTCCGTCCGAAAGAGCCATCGCAAAATACGCAGGCGGCTGCCTGTGTCGTGACCTTTCGCATAGAGATGTAATAAGAGTGCTGTTAATACAGCGAGAAATATAAGAGAACCAAAACCGGCTAAAACAAGCGGTGTTCTCGATAAATATCCGGTATTTCTTGCGGTGCTGCGAAGCAGACAGACAATTGGCGTCTGCTCTGAAAAACGCTCGCCGCGGATGGCATATTTAATTCCGGAGCCATCAATCCGCGCATCCGAAGAAATCGTATTCGAAAAGCCCTGCGAAATGACTGTGCGGTCAGGCACATGGTCAAAAAGGACGCCGCATACGAGAATGACAAATATGAAACTTGCAATCATTTTTCTTCGTGTTTGTGTATTCATGGCTCTATTGTAAAACAACTGGTGGAATTATTCAAGATGGAGTTTTGGGGTTTATTTGGGTTCCCGTGATTTAGGAGAAAAGCTTTGCGTCTCGTGGGCACTCTCG
>ERZ827524.1184-NODE-1184-length-26913-cov-8.485256_pt1 | contig 26913 bp, 25 predicted proteins | sample MGYA00519702_ERZ827524 | MGnify/ENA primary metagenome ERZ827524 (study PRJEB31778, sample SAMEA3449341) | human gut metagenome | biome: human gut; feature: human-associated habitat; material: faeces | place: United Kingdom | collected 2010/2012 ...
TCGGTTCAATTTGGTTCATCCCTCTAAGATCGGAATAGCTATAACTACGCTTTATCCATGCCTCTCCACCGTAACATATTTTTGCGCAGGACTAGTCGGCTTATTAGGTATAGTCATACGAAGTGCGCCACTTTCAAGTAAAGGTTTAATATGCTTCTTCGCAAAGAATTTTGGGTCTTTTACGCCAAAATGCTCCGCAATTTCATTTCTTGTTCTAGCTGTCACGCAGAATGTAAGAATTTGCTCAGCTTGGGGAGTAGCTTGGGGAGTAGCTTGGGAAGTAGCTTGGGGAGTAGCCCACAAGTTACCATCCATCTTTGTATTTCGAATCGTTGCACTCAACATAAACGCTTGTGTTCTGTATTCCGGCTGCGGCAGCCCTTCTGATTCCATGACCTCATAAAGACGGTCTACGCCCTCACCAAACTCCTGACTGTAATCGGTCATATCTGCCGCAAAATGATCTCCATCATCTTCGCTGTTCTCCGTGACAACACTCCTTATGTCCCGGCTGTCATCTCAGATTAACCCCTTGACTTTTCATAGCCGGTCTCAAACAAGTCTGTTTCTTCTCGTTTTTTCCCGTCCCATCGCATACCTGCAAGCAGGGCACACCGGTACCCTTTTGTGCATCTGCTTGTTGGTGGTATTGCCCCCCTATTTCACGCAGTCCTTCGTCCTGCGGCTGTGCTTTCTTTTCCAAAAGGACGTTTCTTCTGCAAAACATATATTTTGTATACTTCTATTATCTCATGCGTTTTTCCTGCCAAAATAAGTCTTTTACCTCGTTCTGCTCGTTCAGAATCCTCTCCACATTCGCTCGAACGGTCAGAAATTCGCGCATCTCGTTCTTGGCACCCTTATACTTCCTCTGTGTCATAAGAGCTTCATATTCCGTTTGCAGCATTTGAACAGTCGGGAGCTTCGTCAGTTTCCGTTCATCAAAAGCCTGTTTAGCCGCTCGATGAATCAAAATTTCCTGTTCATGCTCGACGAGAAATTTCCTGGCATAGCCGGACTTTTTATATGTCGCATATATTTCGCGCGTTCTCAAGTAACCGAGAACGTGCTTTTTCAGTTCTGCAACTTCCCTTATTTGTGCTTCCTCGTTCTTCATCTTCTTGAGCAGTTCCCCGTGTCGCAAAGTCGCCGCTTTTGTCTTTTCTGCCAATTCTGCAACGTTTTGAATATGATGCTCTGAAAGATAAGTCAGCATCTGCGCCATCTGCTTGGCATTAAACACCTTCGCCCACCGCGCATAACCGCCGCCTTTGCCCTGTTGCAGCTTTGCCTGCATATCAACCAGCAGACTTACGCTTGTGTGCTCAATCTTAGACTTTTGTCCTTTTCGCCGTTCCTTCGGTTTCCATTCCCGCCTTTCATCCAGTGCCGCGCGCAGCGTCTTTTCCGAATACTCCTCGCCCAGCGAATCAAGCCGCTTAAACCGAACCTGTCCCGGTGCACGAGCGCTCATGCGCTTCCCATGTTTAATCTCCCAGCCTTTTTCCCTCAATACGGAAAGAAGGGCATCGAAGCTCTCCGGCTTTTGCCGCATGATTTCATCAATGGTCGCCCGCATTTCTTCCCGCTGTGGCTGCTTGGCTCTATCGCCTAACCACTTGTCATAGGTCAAAGTCGTATGTTGTGGCTTCTCAATGATCGACAGCCCGTTTTCCACGCATAGCGTATCGCTCAGTCTGCCCAGTGCTCGTCCACTCCCTAAAAAGTCGCGGAATTTTCGATCACACGCCAGATTCACCGCAGAAAAAATAATATGTGAATGGAAAGAATTTTGTCAAGGATTATTTTAAGTATCCATGCTGTTACTCAAACAACAGAAATTTCCTGATGGCCAGCAGGATTTTCGTTTTGCAGCAGTCAAAGCAGCAACTATGTCACCCTGCTCACCTCCCTGTATCACTTTGATTTTTTACTAGCTTTCGCGTTTACACAAAATTTGGGATAGGCCCATCTAACTTTCGCATGTGATGCAGTACAGTCAAAGGATGACATTCCACTGATTTATTCTGCTTCATCCACAACCATACTCGACGGTATCCGTAAGTTTGCTTCGCCAGCACTTGGCATTCGATGATAATCTGATCCAATTCGCTGCGCTGCTGCGACGCTGCCCGTTTTCTCCACTTATAGAATCCGCTTCGCGATACTTCAAATAACTCGCACATTTTCCAGATCGGATACTTATTCTTGAATCTTTCAATAACCCTATATTTGGCTCTCACATCCTTCCACATTCGGATAGAAAATTTTGCAGAAGTTCCACCTTCATTTCAAGATCAACAATTTGATTGTTCTGTAGTTGTTCTTGTGTAGCTGGTGTCTTTCTCGGACGACCCTTTGGCTGAGGAATATAACCTTTTTCGATTTTGCGCTGCTTTCTTCGTTCTCGGCTGCACAACTCTTCAATTTGTTCCTTTTCCATCCCGATTTGATCTGCAATCTGGCGATATGTGTATCCCTTCTCCTTCATTGCTATTACGCTCGGCAGCAATTCTTGTGCATGTGCATATTGTCTGGACACGAAACGACCCTCCTCTTGTAGTTTTGATTTCCTCAATTCTACAACAGGAGGGTGTTTTGTTTCACTGTCTATTTTCTTTTAAGCAGTCCAAGATCTGGCAGATTGGTTTTGTTATTTTGATTGTCTACTTGACAGGGAGTAGTTCAAGTCCGAACATTTCAAGAGACAAATATCCCCACCAAAGGGCTTTCCAATTGCCTTTTAGAAACCTTCGAGCGCAAATACTTAGTTTTTGTTGAAAAATCGGTGCTGTTAGCTTGGCAGCCTCGTTTCCTCGCCCTCCCTCTAGGAAAGTCGTAACGAAAACATCGGATTGTACCTAATCAGCAATGCGCCTCAGAATAAAGAGGAAAACGACGTTTCGTTTTCTCTCTATTCTGAGGCATATAATAAAATCAATTGAGCGAAAACATCCGTTATTCTCTCTTATAAAAAGTCGGCAATTTTCATTGCCGACTCGAGCTAGTACTCATGATAAGCCTAATTGCTTTAGACGTTCCGCATCACCCAGATAAACGCCCTGACGCAACAGTTCCTTTTGTACCCGACGAATATTCACCTCATGCGTGGTGGTTCCCATAGCAGCGGCTACCGCAGCAGCAACGCCAGCACCTTGGGCTGGCTTCATGCTGTTCGTTCCGCAACGCATAGTGGTTTGTGGCTGACAAGAGGCTGTTTTGCCACTTCCAACCAGAATATTTTCCACGCCTTTAGGCAACAGGATGCCGTATGCAATGTCCACTGTATGCTCATAGAGAAAACGTGCACCGTCCGGCGTGGTCTCGCCGTTAACAGATACCTCCTGCACACTTCCCTTCGCATCTTCATCAAAAGGATGATCCTTCAAGCCGTCATCGCTCCAAGGTTTAGCGCATCGTACACCAATCACATCATTCAGATATACAGGTATTGTGCTTGTCACTTCCTCAATTCCCAGCGTCTTTTCACCTTCAATTGCACGGCTAACCCTCACACCCATGTCCTGTGAAATCTGGGAAATATGCGCATGCTGAAACCCCGGTACTGTTTTCACCAAAAAATCCGCGATATAATAACATGCTTTCTGGCTTTCCAGCTCCGCCTCGGAATAATCTGTAGGAGCCAGAGAGGGCAGCCGCCATAGCATCGTGTTGACAGACAGATCATGCAGATCCTTGAGACCGATCAGACACATCATGTCCAGCCCAAACAACTTTCCACGCGTTTTGCTGTATTCGCCACGGATGATGGCCTCCTGAATCAACGGAATTTTTCGTCCCCCACGATGGGGAAAATAGAAATCGCCGTATTCCTTCCAATTGGTTTCAAAATCTGCAAACCCACGAATGCCATCATGGTTTTTGGGGAATTCATCCGGATGCTCCCGGAAGTATTGATAGAAGGCTTCTCCATCAAAGCCGCTCATTTTGAAAGCCAAGCTGGCTGTGCCCTGCGTAACGCGCATAGGGCAACCGGTTTGAGCCGCAATATCCGCCTCGCCTGTACAATCGACCGTCACTTTTGCCAGCACTGCTCGGCGGCCAACCTTCGTTTCCAGAAACAAGCCCTTCACGGTTTTTCCTTCCAGAATAGGGCTTGCGGCCAGCACATGGGTATAAACCCTGACGCCAGCTTCCTGCAACATTTCAATCAATACAACCTTAAGCTTCTGTTCATCAATGACCAGCTTTGCCTGAGGTTTGTTCCAATCGCGAATGCATCCGCCGATGGTCACCAGGCGTTCGATGATCCGACGGGGTACGCCGCTGAGAAGCTGTTCAAAGTTTGCGCTGACATGGTTATTCAGCAGATTTGGAATAATATTGCTGGTCAACACGCCACCTAAACAGCCATTGCGTTCCACCAGCAGCACTTTCGCTCCAGCCTCAGCAGCACTGATTGCAGCGGTGCAACCTGCAATGCCGCCGCCTGCTACCACTACATCTACTTGATCCAGCACTTCAATTTCTCGTGCGGTTTCCTTGATATTCATGGGAGATATCCTCCTTAATCCCGGTCAAGAGACAAATTTTGCTTTCAAAAAACGCTTTATTTTTCCACGACCTCCATGCGCCGCAGATGGTTCTCCAGCCCTGTGATATTGTGCATACGGGAAGCCGCTTCCGCCCGGTCAGGGTCGGATGCTTTAATAGCTTCCATCAGTTCACGATGCTCTGGAAGCGTTCTATCCATTCTATCAGAGGTCATGGGATACAGATTATAATACAGCTCAAACCGGTGCCAATGCTGATGAAAATTGTCTATCATCTGCGGAATCAACGGCATATGGCAATGATCTTTGATATAATCATGGAAACGTCGGTTGGCACAGCTGTATTTCAACGTATCGCCAGACGAAGCGATGCCTTCCATTTCCACAACGATGGCTTCCAGCCCGTTTTTTTCTTCCTCGTTCATCCGCGTGGCGGCAGCCCGCACTGCCAGCACCTGCAATTCCCGAGAAATAGCGAAATAATCCTGAGCAGATGCCTGCGTGATAGGTGCCACCACGGCACCTACATGCGGGGTCATTTGCACAAGGCCTTCCGCTTGTAACTGCAATAGCGCTTCGCGCACTGGCACACGGCTAACATGATATTTCGCTGCAAGCTCATCCAAAATCAGGCGTTCTCCCGGCGGAATTTCACAGTGCCCAATGGCACTCTTGAGCTCACTGTACAGCCATTCCTGCTTGGTTTGAAAGGGTACTCTCTGCTTTTCCATCACTGTTTTTCAACTAATCCTTTGGTTTTTTATTTCTGGCGGTTAAAGGCCGTCTGGTATAGTTCAACATAGCGATCCATTCCCAAGCGTTTCAGTTGCGCCAGGTAACTGTCCCATTGTTCTTCCACGCCGCCTTCAGAAATCCAAGCAGCTTCCGTTCGGAAAACATAATTTGTCAGATCCAACTGGATCAAGTTGAGTTCTTCGATTTCATCCAGCGTAAAGCGATAGGGGAAATTATAAGGATACTTCGTCAGGTCATCGCGATAAACCGCGCAGGTTTCTTCCTTATAGACATTATTCGCACGGGTGGCGATGTATTGGTTGATAATCTCCTTGGTAGAAATCACCGGCGAGGAGCCGATGGGTGCGCTCCAGGGCCAATCATTGAGCTGCACATCTGCCGGACGCAGGGCGGTGTTATCCGTCCATTTGCCCGCTTCGGTTTCGGAAGGCACCAACGCCTCAGAGGCAGTCCAACCAGCGGGCTTGAACATGCCATAGAGCATCTGAATATTGTTTTCCGGCTCATTGACATAGTCCAGCCAACGAATTGCAAGCTCCGGATTTTTGCAGGCGCGGGTAAGAGCAAAAGCACCTTCATTCATACCAGCTACGGCACGCAGCCAGCCCTTGTCTCCATGGGGGCCAGTAAGCGCCGGCATGATGGCGAAACGATCCTGAATTTCTGTGGAGGCCATAGAATTCTTATAGCGATAATCCGAATAGCATCCAACATTGAGCTGGCGAATTTTATTGGTTAGCATGGTGCGATCCTGTGTGAAGATTTCAGGGTCGATGAGTCCTTCGGCATAAAGCCGGTGCAGATAGCTGATTGTTTCCTTGAATCCTTCTTGCGCTGCAGTAAATTCTACCACACCATCGTCATTGATGGCAACATGTTTTGGATTCTCCGATACACCGAAGGCCTGGAAGATCCATTCAAACTCACGTTTCACTTCACGGTTGAGATCCGCGCTCTCCTGATACAGAAATGTCCAGGGAATTGTGTTGCCGTTTCCAGCCATATCGTTATCCTTAAAGGCCTTGAGCGTCTGATAGAATTCTTCTGTGGTAGAAGGCATCGGAAGATTCAAGGCGTCCAGCCATTCCTGACGAATGATGGATGAGCTGAAAGAATCAAAACCCATATCCTGCATCGCGGTGAGGGCGTAGATATGACCATCCGTACTGGTGATGGAAGCACGATAGGTGGGATTCTCCTCAATCAGCCGTTGAATGGTCGGGGCATATTCGTAAATCAGTTCCTCCAAAGGAATCAAAACGCCGTCAGCACCCAAGAGCTGTGCCTCGTCGGCTGTCAAGGAAAGCGGCCCCATGAACCCGTCAGGCAATTCTCCTCCAGCAATGGTCAAGTTTTTCTTCTCGCTCCAGGAGGCCTGCGGAATCATGTCCCAGATGATGTGAACGTTCGTCTTTTCTTCCAGATACTTCATCATGTCAGTTTCATCATAGCGACCGACGCGAGTGCTGTTCATGTTCATACCCATGAAGGTGAGTTCAACGGTATTTGCCGTCAGAGGCAGAGTTGTCTCTGCCGAAGCGGTCAGCAATCCGCAGCACAGAATCAGCACCGTTATCAACGTCAGGATCTTTTTAAGCATGGATATTCCGCCTTTCTTCATGATGGTTGTTATTGGTAACACATAGGAAAATATGGGGGGACTGGTTGCAGGCATCTTTCACCTCCTTTTGATCATGCTCAGACCTTATTCCTTCACGGAGCCGAGGGTAATTCCCTGAATGAAAAAGCGTTGCAGAAAGATATAAAGCAACAGCATCGGTAGCGTTGCTATCAGAATGATTCCGTACTTCATAGATTCGGCCGCCTTCAGCATTTCTTCATAAGCTGCCTGATCCTCCGTAAGCATTTCAAACAACGGACCGGAAACCTGATTGGCTGCCAGCAATTCCTTCAGCACCAGCTGGATAGGATAATACTGCTCTTTATCCAGATAAATCATAGCCCGAAAATAATCGTTCCACTGCCACACGCCGTAAAATAGCAGCATCACGATGATAATGGGCGTGGACGTGGGCAGCAGAACTCGAAAAAAATAGCCAAAATGGGCACATCCATCAATTTCAGCGGCTTCGTACAAGCTGGGAAGATAGGTGGAACGAAAATAGGACGAAGCCATCAAAAGATTCATCACCTGAATACCAGATACGCACAACAAAACCCAATAGGTATTGCGCAAATGAAGCCGATTCACTAAGATGTACTGTGGAATCAATCCGCCCTGAAAAAACATGGCAAACAGAAAGAACAAATTCAGAAAACGTCTGCCGGAAAAGTCTGCTCGAGAAAGCGGATAGGCAGCCATGAGGGTCAGGGAGGTGCTCAGAATGCCACCCACCACCGAATAAAACATGGAGTTGGCATAACCTGTCCAAAGCATATCATAATTGAGAATGCGCTTATAGCCCTCCAAGTTCAAGCCCTTTGGCCAGAAAATAACTTGACCGGACAGTACATATTCCGGGCTACTTAGAGAAGCAATCAGCATGAAATACAGCGGATAGATGATCAGGACACACATGAAGAGCATAATTGCTCCAGAGACCATGGTAAACAATCTGTCATTTCGGCTTTCTTTCATATGAGTGCTCCTTTACCATAAACTCTCATCCGTCAGCTTACGGCTGACCAGATTAACAAATAGGAGAATGACGACGTTCACTACCGTCTGAAAGAGATTGATTGCCGTCGAATAGCTGAATTGACCATTCAGCAAGCCGATTTTATACACATAGGTGCCGATGATCTCAGACGTGCTCAAATTGGTGGCACTTTGCATCAGCAACACTTTTTGCGTATCCACGTTGAGCATTCGTCCCACCTGAAGCAGCAAAACCGTCACCAGCGTTGGTATAATAGCCGGAAGGTCAATGTACCGGATCTTTTGCAGTTTTGTCGCCCCGTCCAGCGTTGCAGCCTCATATTGAGATACATCCACCGCCGTCAACGCCGCTAGGAAAATTATGGCCTGGTAGCCCGTATGCTGCCATACATGGGAAAAGACAAATACATGCCGGAACCATTCCGGTTCTGCCATAAAGTAGATCGGTTGACCACCCAGCTGCTTAATAAGGATGTTGATAATACCCGAAGATGGCGAGCCAAACAGCGTTAGCATTCCGGTCATTACGACCAAGGAGATGAAATGGGGCGCATAAGTAATCGTTTGAACGAACTTTTTCACCCACTTTACCCGTGTATGGTTTAGCATGAACGCCAAGATAAGCGGTGGCGGAAAGGCCGCTAGCAGCTGGTAAAAGCTGAGGATCAGAGTATTAACGATCAATTCCCAGCACTGTGCAGAATTAAAGAACCGTTTGAAGTACATAAGTCCCACCCAAGGGCTCTCCCCAATACCCTTGCTGACGCTGTACCGCTTGAAGGCTATCACCAGTCCATACATCGGCGCGTAATGAAAAACCAGAAAGAATACCACTGCCGGTAGCACCAGCAGCCACAACTGCCATTCTCGTTTACCAATTAATCGGGAAGAGCGGATAGAGCGTGCAAGCATGTTGATCCTCCTTATTTTATATTTCATGAAATTATAGACAGCAAAGCAATGTCCACCCTACTATTTTCTCTCCGTAATCACAAGTGGCATATTTCCCAAACCATCTGACTTTATTATACAAAAAATGATCCTCTGTGTCAATATAATATTTAATGAAATATGAAATGCGCACAAAAAAAGTAAGAAAATCCTTTGTGCTCATTTTTGAAGCGTAACCGCTCAATAATCCCCCAATACAGAAAAAGCCGTGGTTCCCAACACTCACACTGCCGAGAACCACGACTTCATTTCTTCTGGCTAAGGGAGCAGAGCTTCGATCTCAAAATCCTTGTTCTGCTCTGCGCGCTCAGGCAATATGCTGAGCAGATGAAGCAGATAGTCATCCAGCCGCAGGCTGTTGGCTTTTGCCGTTTCCATCAGCGAATAAATGATTGCACTCGCCTCCGCACCCTAGGGTGTATCGGCAAAGAACCATCCCTTCCGACCAACGACAAAAGGGCGGATGGCGTTTTCAACCTGGTTATTGCTGATTTCAATCTCACCATGCTCAAGAAACGCACAGAGATGCGCCTTCTGATTTTGAGCATACGTAACAGTGTCCTTCAGCTTGCCCGTCAGACGGGAAATTGTAGAACCTCTGATTTAGGTGTGTTTCTAAAGGCTCTATCTCTTTGGATCCTTTAGCCGGGTAGCCTCTCTCTCCTTTGGCTCGCTTCTCGCGGGCTTGTTTGCTGTGCCATTCGGACTGCCCCTGCTCGTGGTAGATGTTTTCACACTAAGCACTCTATGATATGTACCCCCAATACTGGATGTCCAGTATTGGGGGTACATATCACTTTTTGTTTGAGATTATTCTTATTTTTCTAAAACAAACTTTTCTTTTACAGTTCTATTTGTTTCTAGTGTTATTATATCTAACATGTTTTCTTGATTCTGCTCTAATTCTTTCCGATTACCCGCCGTTTCCATCGCGTCCTCAATCGAAACCCGCCCATCCGACATGCGCGACAGCGCGTCAGGAATAACCTTGCGTGTCCAGTATCGGATGCGGTTCAGTTCCGCCATTTCAGCCTTGACTTCTTCAAGTTTGGGAAGAAGGGCTTCGCGTTCCGCTTCAAGCCGTGTGCGTTCTGCTTTTAGCGCCGCGCGCTGCTCCTTATCGAGAGGAGACGCAAGCCTCAGCGACTTTATGAGCTTTTCACGCAGCCATATTGCTTTTTGCAGTCGGCTCAATTCGTCACCGTGTTCGGCCTTGAACTTTTCTCGCTTGCCATTCCAGTGAATGCTTTCGTATTCCTGCTGAACTGGCTTCAATTCTCGGATGGTTTGAATCGCGCCAAACAGCGCGTCGATACCTCGGATTCTACGTTCCTTTGCCGTGGATTCCGCTTTGATTTTGGAAAATGTCCGTTGAGTTTCGGCAATGTATTGTCCGAGCTGACCGACCGTGTAAAGCTCGTGATTTGAGAGGAAGGAAACCGCCTTAAAGCCGTCCTTCAAATCATGGACAGCGCCTTTTTCCTGCGCATAGCGATTCCATGTTTCGCGCCCGTCCTTTCGCATATCCAAATAGGCGGTAATTACGTCGCTCAGCGGGTAATTATCCGGGCTTTCGATGATCTGCTGGCGGCTGACCGCCTTGCGCAATTCATCCAGCCAGGCGCCGATCTCGCGAACGGTTTTCTGCAACGAAGCCAGCATCTCATTCACGCTGATGATCTTTCGATTCTCATCTCCGCGTTCGCTGGAAACGCCCTTGCGTTCCAGCGCGGAAGCGGTCGGACCGAGATGCTTTTGCGGCAGGCGGTCTTCAATGCCCTGCCGCTCAAGAGAACGCATATCAACGCGTTCCATCCGTCCCGCCGCTTCGAGCGCCGCGTTTTGTGCAGCCGCCCAATCCTGCCGCCAGATTTCGCCGTACTTGCGCTCGTTCCAATCCACGGTATCCACCTTGATGCGTTTCCAGCTTCCGTTCGGCGTGCGGATGCGGTTTCCGTTTTCGTCGAGCGCATAGACATTCTTCGATTTGGGCAGCCACTTGCCGTTTTCGTCCATTGCGCGAAGCGTCAGCATGATGTGAACGTGCGGGTTGCCGTCACCCTTGTCGTGATAGAAGAAATTGCAGACCATGCCCTTATCCACAAATTCCTTTTGACAGAAATCGCGGACGAGGGCAAGGTTCTGCTCGTCAGTCAGTTCGCGCGGCAAGGCAAAGAGCATCGAACGCGCCGTCTGCGCGTTGACGCTCGTTTCCGCTGCGTCCACCGCGTTCCAGAGCGTCTGCGGATCGGCATACGCCCTCGGCGCGTTGGGCGGCAGCATGACTTCCACCCACTTCACGCGTGCCGGGCTGCTGTGCGGATATTTCCAGCAGCACTCGTATTCGGAGTATTTCTTTTCGCCGGCGTAATACGCGCAGGAAGCCATACAGGATTGACCTTTCCCGCGGCTGATGATCTTAAAGCTCCCCGTCGGGCAGGGCATGGGTTCACCTCCATTTCTCGGCGCAAAGCGCCGTCACGGGGTAGCCGATGCAATCGGCGCAGGGGCTTGCCCCTGTTGATGCCGAAGGCATCGAGCACCCCGCAGGGGCCTTCGGAGAACGCACGGCGCATCGAAGATGCGTATAAGTGCGCCCTCTCACGGGGAGGGGCTGCTTCCATCGTTCTCCGCATCGTCCTCGTCTGCATCATGCCATGTCATACTTTGCACGGCTGGTTTCGGCATACGCTGCATAGCCGCGTCGATCAGCTCCTTCGGGCTTTGCGGAAGCTCCCCGCGTCGGCTGGCGGTTATCTGTTCTGCCAGCTCGCGCACACGGGGAGACGAAAAGAAGTAGTCGATCAGCAGGAACACATCTTCATCCGTCAGCAGTTCGGGATTGGGCAAATAATGCTCCAAATGCCCGCCGCGCTCGCAGAGGCGGTGCGTGCGTTCCTTGTTTCGCTGGATGGAGATTTTGTGTTTCGCCGTCTTGAGCTGCTGCTCGGCTTTTCGTTTCTGCGCTTCGGCTTTCTGCTGCATCGCAAGCAGTTTTTCGATTCGTTCGGATGCCATTGAACATTCCTCCTCGGTCAAAAAATCAGTTCGCGTTTTAAGCGTTACGCCGCGTGTTCGGCAGGCGGTTCCTTCGGCTTTTCGGAAGCATCCGCCTGCAACACGCCGCTGCGGATCAGCTCCAGCAGCTTGTCCTCATAGGTCGCGGCGATATCGTCGTCGCAATATGCACGAACGGTAAAATTGGTGTTGCCAATCCGCTGGGTAAAGGTAAAAATGGGAGTACGTTTTTCGGTCATAGGCGCTCCTTTCCGCTCAACACAAAAGGCGATGCAGCCCGATGAAAAACGGGGCATCGCCTTTTCTGTCTGTTCAGTTCTCTGTTTCAAATTGGGGATTCGTTTTTAAGCTGTGCGTTCATCCTCTCCTGTCGCTTCTGCGTGCGTTTATTTCTTTCATGGATTCTTCGCTTTTTCAATGCCTCCTGACGTTTCTGTTCTTTCGGCGAAAGCTCGACGGACTGCACGGGAACGTCAAACTTCCCGATGAAATTCAAATACACTTCAATCTCGCGGGAGCGCTCGCCGTCCTCGTCCTTCACGGTTTCATGGACGATGACTTTTTCCACGAATTGACGCAGCACTTCATCGGAATATTCCGTGCAGTCGCGGTAGCGCTCAACAAGCGCCATAAACCGTTCAATCTTATCTTCGCCGGATTGAATTTCATCCAACTGACGCTGTTCATCCAAAACCGCTTTTTCAAGCTGTGTCTGTTCGCTTTCATACTCGGCAGACAGCGCATCGAACCGTTCCTCCGGGATTTTTTCAAGCGCATAATTCTCATAGAGTTTTTTCAAAAGCCGGTCAAGTTCCGCCACTCTTTTGTTCTTTGCCGCAATCCCTTTTTTAAGCTGTTTTGTCTGTTCCGGCTGCTCCGCCAGCATTTCCCGTTGCAGCCGCGCCAGAAATTCTTCCTGATTCGTCAATGCGTATCGGCTGACCGTTTGAATCGTTTCTTTCAGTAACGGACGAAGCGCTTTTGCACTGAATGCGTTCTGAACACATTGCCGTTCTTCCAAATGCTCAGACTTTCGATAGGTGGAACATATAAAAAAGTCATAGTAACAGATCGTGCCGGTTTTGAGGTGCTGCGCATGATGGAGATTGCTCATGGGCGCGCCGCACCGGGCGCAGAATACAAAGTCCTTAAAATTGCTGTCGGCATTTTCCGCCTTAGCCCTCTTGGGCTTTTCAAACGCTTCATGCGCTTTTTCCCATGCCTGCCTATCCACAATCGCTTCATGGGTATTTTCAAAAACCACCTGCTTTTCTATCGGATTTTGAATCTGTTTGGCTTTGTAAGAAGGCGTACACGTCTTGAAATTGACCGTCATGCCCAGATACTCGCGCTTGTTCAAAATACCGATAACCGTCCCTCTGTGCCAGTCATAGTCGCCTGTTTCCTGCCTTCTGGCGTGATATCGGTTGCCCATATCCGATCTGCGGAAATATGTACTCGGTGTAATCCTCCGCTCTGTCTGTAAGGTTTTGGCAATGCGGTGCGGGTTCATTCCTGTCGCCGCCAGTTCAAAAATCCGCCGCACAATCTCGGCGGTTTCAGGTTCAATCACCCAATGGTTCTTATCTTCGGGATCTCGCATATAGCCAAACGGCGGCGTTGACATAAGCGATTGCCCCGACATTCCTTTTGCCCGAAACCCGATGTTGACTTTCTTGGATAGATCATGCAGATACATTTCATTCAAAACATTCAGCATGGGCGCAAACTCCAAGCTGTCGGAACAGCTGTTGTCCACATGACTGTCAATGGCGATAAATCGCACATCTTTCTCTTTGAAATAGATTTCGGTATAAAAACCCGTTTGCAGGTAATCGCGCCCGACTCGGCTCATGTCTTTGACCAGTACCGTTCCGATTTTCCCGCTGTCAATATCCGTCATCATCTGCTGCCAGCCCGGACGTTCAAAGTTTCGTCCGCTGAATCCGTCGTCCGTATAATGCCGGCAGTTTTCAAAGCCGTTTGCAGCGGCATAGGCTTCAAGATATTCCTTCTGCCGAAGAATCGAAAAGGACTCTCCTTCGTTTCTGTCCTCGCGGGATATACGCTCATACAGCGCTGTCATTTTCATGGGCTGCATCCTCCTTCTCCTGTGCGTCTTTCAATTTCTTTCTCTCCATGCAGCGGGCAACTTTTTCCCGATTTTTCGCGCGCCGCTGTTTCTGCTTTTCTTCCTCTGCCATTTCTTCTGCCGTCGGCTCGTCCTGCGGCACCTGAAAATTGCCGATGAATTTCAAATAGATGTCGATCTGCATGTGCCGTTCTCCGTCGATTTTTTCCGGCGCATGGACGACGATTTTTTCAACAAACGCATAAATCATGGGCGTGGTCAGTTCATCGGCTTCCCTGTATGTTCTTGCAAGTTTGAGAAAAGAAGCGATGTGATCGGAATCGACTTCATACGCCCGAAGTTCCTCCGTATCCGTTTCCAAAACGGCTTTCAGTTCAGCCTGTTCTTTCTCATACGCCGCGAGAAAATCATCAAAACGCTTTTCAGAAATCTTTTCAAGCGCATACGATTCATACAGCTTCTGAATCAGCACATCCAGTTCCTTACAGCGTTTCTGCGCCTTGCGGATTCTGGCTTTCGTTTCTTTTGCCGCCTGTGCCTGCTGTAATTCAGACGCTTCCCGAACTTTGCGTGCAAACTCGACTTCATTGGAGAGGGCATAGTGGCTGACGGTCTGAATGGTTTTCAAAATCAGTTCCCGCAATGCTTTTGTAGCTACCTGATGGGAAACGCATTCTCTCGTTTCCCGTTTTCGGGACAGCATATAGGTCGAGCAGTTGTAGGAATCGCTTTTGAATACGCCTTGCGCATCTTTCGCTCCATGCCGATGGTTATAAAGCCTTTGCCCGCACTCTGCGCAGTAAACCAGACCTGTCAACGGATTCGCCACGCCCAGCGTATCTGTCCGCTTTATGCTTTTCAGCGCGCATTGGGCAAGCTCCCATGTTTCTTTCGTTACAATGGGTTCATGGGTATTCTCGAAGATCAGCAGCTTTTCCGGCGGGTTGGCGCGTCGTTTATCCTTGTAATACCGTTTGCCGGAACGAAAATTGACCGTATGTCCCAAATACTCCTGATGGGTCAAAATTCTGCTGATTGTCAAACTGTTCCAGTCGTGCGCATGGGCTTCTTTTGTATAGTCGCTGCGCATCCCACAGGCGTGTTTCGTATAGTAGTAGCCGGGATTATCCACTTTCTCCTTCGTCAGAATCCGTGCAATTTCAGACGGCCCGTGTCCCTCGCAAGCCATCTGATAGATTCTGCGGACAATCGCCGCCGCTTCCTCGTCAACCAGCCAGTGGTGCTTGATGTCTGGGTCTTTTCGGTAGCCGTATAAGCAGTTGTTGTTGGTGGGTAAGCCGGATTTGCCGCGCAGCTGATAAGCCGCCGTAACTTTCTTGGACTGGTCTTTCAGGTACCATTCGTTCATGATGTTCAGGAACGGCACAAATTCGCCCGTTTCGGGATGATCGTTGTCCACGCCGTTGGCAATGGCGATAAATCGGACATTGTGCTTACGGAACACCACTTCCGTATAAAATCCTGTTTCAAGATAGTTACGCCCGATTCGGCTCATATCCTTCGCCAGAATCACGCCAACCTTTCCGGCTTCCACGTCGGCAATCAGGCTTTTCCAGCCGGGGCGGTCGAAATTGCCGCCGCTCCATCCGTCGTCCGTGTAGTGCTTGCAGTTGGTGAATCCATGCTCATCGGCGTAATTTTGCAGATAGAGCTTCTGGTTCACGATGGAGTTGCTTTCCCCGTCGAGGTCATCGTCGCGGGACAGGCGCTCGTACAGCGCCGTAATCAGATTTTCCTTCAATAAAATTCCTCCTTCACACATTTTTTCGGTCTTGAAGGGTGTAAAAGAACATTTTTACGCACTGTCTGAATATACGGGGAAAAATGGGAAATCGTCTGAAAAGCGGCATTTTTTCAACTGCTTCGGTTTTGTCGGCTTTCTTGATGCAAAAATGCAACAGATTTGACTTGGCTATTCGAGTCTGATATGATACGATCAAAGAAAAAAACTCAGGAGGATGAATGGATGCAGGAAAAATGGCTTCCCGGAAATACAATGGACAGAATCCGCGACCTGTGCCGAAGCCGAAACATCACGCAGGTTGAGCTGGCGCAGGCTGTCGGTATGGACAAAAGCACATTGAGCCGCGTAATGGCTGAAAAAACAAGCAAATTGTCCAGTAAAAATCTTGTCGCCATCGCGAATTACTTTGAAGTTTCGACGGATTTTCTGCTGGGACTGACGGATATTCCTTCCCGTAAAGGATATGACATCGAGCGTCTGGGGCTGTCTGTGGAAGCAGCTGCCAATCTCCATCAGGGCAAGCTGAACCATTCTGTGGTCTGCCAGCTTTTGGAAAATCCGAAATTCGCAGAGCTGACCCTCCAAATCGCGCTCTATCAGGAGGGCGTTCTGGCTTCCGGCGTTGCCGCGCAGAATCAAATGTACAACTCTATGAGCAGCCTCTTGTTGGAACATGGTCAGGCTAACCCGGAGGATATGTCCGCCGTTCGTGAAGTTGTGCAGGAAGCGCAGTCGCTCAAGCGTCCGGTCTATGCGGATGAGATCGAGAACATCACGCGAAACTTCCGCCAGCTTCTCGCTGAAATGAAGCAGGATGGACCGGAACGTGTCAAACAAACCGCGGCGCTGACCAAACAGAAGCTCAGCGAAATCACGAAAGTGCTTCCGCGCCAGAAAAGCGGTCTGCAACTCAGACCCGAAGGCATCATGGGGATGCTCTCGGCGGCGCTGAACCAGATCACCGTTCCAGAAGAATATCAGGCTGAATTGGGCGAAGCAACCGATCAGCTCAAACAGGCCATCTGGAACTATATGAACACCACCTACAATATCCAAATGGAGATGAACGCCCATCACGAACGAAACCCTTTGCCTGATGATTCAGAACGGAAATCATGAAGCATGTACCCAGTTAATTGAGCAGAATACGATGTTTATTCGCTCAGCCGCGATTCAATTTGAAAAACGATACGGCGGCGCTGTTCTGAACTGTGACGATTACGAGCAGGAGGGTCGAATCGCTCTGCTTCACGCTGCAGAGCGATTCGTGCCGGAAAAGGGAAAATTCCTGACGTATGCCGCCGTAGTTGTTTGCACCGCAATGCTCGACGCCCTTCGGCAAACACATCCCGAAATCAATACGGTTTCGCTGGAAGAAAACCAGGCAGCAGTTGAAGCCATGCAATCCGATAATCCTGCTCTAAGTCGGGATATCTATCATAAAAGCCCCGAACAGCTCTATCTGGACAAGGAAAAGCTGCTTGCACTCTATGACGCAATGAATCGCTCGTCGCTTCGCGATGCCGCATGGGTTCGCTATCGGTTTGGTTTCGATGGCGAACCGTGCGCACTGGCAGCGGCGGCGAGGGACTACGGGTTCAGCATCAGCCGGGCAAGGCACATCGAAGATGAAGCCCTGCGCCATATTCGTGAGAATTTGGCCACACAGGGCAGGGAGAAAGCAGCTGCATGACCCCAACTTTGTGGTTTAAGCGTAAACCAGTTCGTTCAGCAGGATTTCTTCTGCCCGGTTCTGGATGCTGTTCATCCTGCGCACCCATTCTATTGGGTCGCGTGCTTTGAGTGCTTCGTCAACGCCTTCCACCCGCATCATCTGTGGCAGGAGGGTTTCAAGGCGTTCCCAGCACTCGGCATCCACGCCGATAAGGTGTTCCGTCAGTTTTCCGGAAAGCAGCAGGGCATTGTACAGAATGGGCTTATGCTCTTTAAGATAAGTCTTGCGCATCCTGCCATACTTTCCAAGCGTTACAGATTCATCTGGGATGGCCAGCTTGGGAAGTAGGTAATCGCCGCAGCGATGATAGGTCAGTTTCATACAAATCTCCTTTCAAACACAAAAAAGCAGTTGTGGACTTGAAGATTTTTTCTTCTTCCATAACTGCTTTTTGTATTCGGTTTTCGCGGAACGACATGCAGTTTAAGGAAGATGGTTAAAACCTTCCTTTACATAATACATGCTGCACGTGCCGACGGTCATTGTGGGTAGCGACGAGAAAAGCATGTTCGCTCTTCAGAAATCGGGACGCCAGTTCATAGCCGATTCGATTTGCTTCCTCTGGCGTGACTTCTCCCGGCTTGAAGGATTGGCGCAGCTGATAGGCTGATAGGCAATCACTTCGTTGTGAATCCTCCTGCCGGTAATGGCCATATACTCATTCCTCGCAAGCAGAAATTCCTGATCTGCGGTTTCCGGAGAGCAGGCATATGATGAAATCAACTCGCCGCCATTCGTCTTTTCAGGATTCTCTATGTAATCCACCCGTGCTTTCAGGCACTGCGCTATGGTTTTCCCCTTATTGATGTGCATCGAGATGATCCGGGTTGTTGCCATACATACCTCCATAAATAAGAAAAGCGGCGATCTGTGATGCACACAAACCGCCACAGACAAGTGATTTTCAGCAAACCAGGCCCTCGAAGAAACCAATGAGATGATCCAGAAGGTTCAGCAGAAGGGTGGCGATTGCAGGCAATCCAATGGGGCTTACCATAAACGCGAGAACCATAAACGCGATTCCATTCTGCCAGTAGCCGATAAAGAACTCGATCACTGACAACAGTCCGAAGAGTGACACGGATAATCCCAGCACCGACGAGGTGATAGAAGTAATGAATGCTACCAACCCGAGCATCAGGCGAATGGCCAGCATCACAGGAGCCAGAGCAATTCTCAGCGCAGTCTTCATCATGGTTGTCCTCCATTGTCATTCAGAGCGGTCGAGAAGGGAAAGCAGTTGGCGCATCATCACCCAAAGTTCATTCTGCTTTTGCTGAACTTCCTCGATCTCTGTTTCGTACATTTGCCCATGCGCATTCAGACGTTTGGAAATCTGATTGAGGTTGTTGGTCATGTTGCGCAGCAAGCGGAGCATTTCCCGGATTTGCGGCAGATCCAGCTTCAGAATGTATCCGTTCAGGGCCATTGCTCGCATGTATGCAGACTCGTTCCTGATTCCGAGCGATTTCATCTTCCGTCGAATCGTTTCTGCTTCAGCCTCAGTTGTCTTGAACGTGTGCTTAATCAGCCGCTTTTCCTTTTCCACCATGATTATCTCTCCAAATTGTCTTTTCTGCAAGGCTGTCGCCGGGGCAGAGAAGACGTGGATCGTTCCTGTTTCGAGGTAGAACGTCTGGCAAAGGCTTCGGCGATCTTCTGCAAAGCGCTGTCCCGGACAGCTTCCATCCTGACTGCAAGCTGCTCAGCCTCTCCGGATGTAAGCAGTTCCAGATTCTCGCCGGTCGTTCGCACAATCACCGCGTTGCCCATGATGGGATCGCCATGCTGCTCTATTCCATAGAGCGCACTCGCCGCTGCATTGATGAGCGCTCCACCGGGCTTGAGCTTGCCCTCCTCGTCGATCATCATCAGGAGTCCATCCTTTGCCAGCGGTTCGGCTTCGACGAGCTCGATCCAATCGCAGCCGATGGCCTCCCTGCCGATGTCAAATATATCCTTGTCGGGATTGCACGCTATAACCTTCGGCAACATCAGAACGGGTAAAGCACTGCTGCGTGCCATAGTGTTGATACAGCGCGAGAACATGCGCCGCAGTTTTTGGCTTGAAGCCCAATCCTTTGAGCAGATGCATGAAGGATTGTTTTCTTTCTTCAAGGATTGTTTCAGGCTCGTCGAAGGATTGTTTTTTCTCCGGAGGGATGCTTTTTCAACGGCTACGCCGTAATTCAGATTGAAAAGCGTCACGATATGCTCGTGCAAAAGTTCCTTCATACGCTTGTTGTGAGCCACAAAAAGCACCCGAAAACAAGCAAAGGCAACCGCGTCGCTCACAAATGCTTGCAGTGTCGCTCACCAATGTTTGCAAAAATTCGGGAGCCTTCAAAAAGCCGCGTTAGAAATTTGGGCAAAATGTTTGCAATCTGCTAACGTGGCTTTTTTTCTGTTAGCAGGAATCCAAGGAAAAAAGTTCGAAAAAAAGAAATTCCCTCGTCCTTCGAGCAAGCTGCTACTTACAACATTTTGCACTCAAGGCGAGGGAATTTCCAAAAACTGGTGATCCCGGCGCGATTCGAACGCGCGACGTTCCGCTTAGGAGGCGGACCCTCTATCCTACTGAGGTACGGGACCATGTGCCGAAAAACTTAGATATATCAAGGCTTTTCGGCTCTCTGCTCATTATGATTTCATGAGCATTTTTATTAATACATCAGTCAGTTTTTGACTGCCGCGTTAACGGGATTATTTTGCGCTGACATCGGGGATTCGTGTCCGCTCCGCCAAGTGTCAGCAGCTTGGCGAAAGACAATGGGGGTACGTTTCCGATGGAAGTCGAACTCCGTGCTCGCTTTCGATTTCTCGAAAAGGTGATAGGCGAGCTCTTTCTTAGGAGGCGAACGCTCTATCCTGCTGAGCTATGGATGCAAAGGACTTTTCCCCGTTTCCACGGAAAATCGTTCATCTTTGATTATAGTGGAAATCGGGGAAAAAGTCAATTTATTTTGCCAAAATCAGTCGCCCAGCGAAATGCCCATGCTTCTGGCGGCGCGGACGGCCTGTGCGTCGGCAGGGACGAATTTCGTCTTGCCCGCAACCTCGGAAAGCGGATTGTGAGAAACGGTATTGCCGACCATCGCGACGGCCTGACCGTAATTTTCCGCCGCAATCAACTGCGCGGCGTGCACGCCGAAGACGGTGGAAAGCATGCGGTCGTAGGCGCTCGGGGAACCGCCGCGCTGCACATGACCCGGCACAACGGCGCGCGCCTCAACGCCGACCATCTCCTCCAACTGCTTGGCGATGCGGTTGGCGATGCCGGTAAAGCCGGTCTCCTCGCGGAACACGGCGCGCTCCTTCTTCTTCATGGCGGCTTCTTCCACGCTCATCGCGCCCTCAGCCACGGCGACGATGGAGAAGGCTTTGCCGTTTTCGGCGCGGCGGCGCACAGCGTCAGCCACAACGTTGATATCATACGGAATTTCCGGCAGGAGGATGACGTCCGCGCCGCCGGCGATGCCGGAATACAGCGTCAGCCAGCCCGCCTTGTTGCCCATGAGCTCGATGACCATGCAGCGGCCATGGCTCGCGGCGGTCGTATGGATGCGGTCGATCACCTCGGTCGCGATATCCACAGCGGTATGGAAGCCGAAGGTGACGTCCGTTCCCCAAATATCGTTGTCGATGGTCTTGGGCAGGCCGATGACGTTCATGCCCTCCTCAGCCAGCAGATTCGCGGTCTTATGCGTGCCGTTTCCGCCGAGGGTCACGAGGCAGTCCAGCTTCATCTTCTTGTAATTCGCCTTCATCGCCTTCACCTTGTCCACGCCGTCTTCGCTGACGACGCGCATGTTGCGGAACGGCGTGCGGCGGGTGCCGAGAATGGTGCCGCCGAGGGTGAGGATGCCGGAGAAATCCGACTGCTTCATCTCCTTGTAATCGCCCGCGATCAGACCCGCGTAGCCATCCTGAATACCGACGATCTCCGTGTCAAACATGGAATAGCTGGCGCGCGCCACGCCGCGGATACAGGCGTTCAGGCCGGGGCAGTCACCGCCGCTGGTGAGGATACCAATGCGTCTTTTCATGGTCAATAAAACCTCCCGCTGAAAAATTCGAGCCTTTTGTGCGATTTATTTTACCACCATCGCAGTTTCCGTACAAGCGTTCGAGCCATTTTCCGCACTGACTTGCGCATCTTTCCGCTTTCCCTCGGGGCGCAGCAAAAATGCAAAGCCTCCCCGGATGCGGGGAGGCCGTGAAGGTGCCTTAGAACTCGGAGATGATCTCCGTCCAGACCTGATCGTAGAGCTTCGTGTCGTCGCCCAGATACTTGAACACCTCGCAGTGATCCAGCGCTTCCTGCGACGGGTTATTGACCGGGGAGGCGTTGTATTCGTCCGCGCCGATGATGTCAATCGCGGCGGTGTTCGGAATCGCATAGCCGACGTATTCGTAGTTCATCGCGGCGATATCCCCGCGGCAGAGGAAGTCGATGAACTTTTCCGCGCCGGAGACGTTGCGCGCGTTCGCCGGGATGCAGATGGAATCATAGAAAATGTTGCTGCCTTCTTCCGGCACGACGTAATCCAGCTCGTCGTTCTCGCTCATGCAGAAGGTCGCGTCGCCGCTCCAAACCATCGCGACGGCCGCCTCGCCCGCGATCATCTTGTCCTTGACCTCGTCCACGACGTAGGCCAGCACCATCGGCTTCTGCTCGATGAGCAGGTTCTTCGCGTCCTCCAGATCGGCCGGATCGGTGGAGTTGAGGTCGTGCCCCGTCATCACCAGCGCAATCGCCAGCGTGTCGCGCGGGGAGTTGAGCATCAGCATATCCATCGTGTAGGTCGGATCCATCAGCGTATTCCAGCTGGTCGGCGCTTCATCCACCATCTCCGTGTTGTAGAGAATGCCCATCGTACCCCAGGTGTACGGCACGGCGTATTCGCTCTGCGGGTCGTAGCCCTCGTTCATAAAGCGCGGATCGATGTTGGCGACGTTGGGAATGTTTTCCCAGTTGATCTTCTGGAGCAGATTCTCCTGAATCATGCGCTCGATCATGTAGTCGCTGGGGATAATCACGTCGTAGCTCGAACCGCCCATCGCGATTTTGGCGTACATGTCCTCGTTCGTTTCAAACGTCTCATAGATGACCTTGATGCCGGTCTCCTGCTCGAACAGGTCGAGCACTTCCGGCTCGATGTAGTCGCCCCAGTTGTAGACGCTGATGGTTTCCTGCGCCGCCAGCGCAAAGAGCGGGCAGAGCGTCAGCGCGGCGGCAAGCAGCAGCATGGTGAGTTTCTTCATGTTTGATTTCTCCTTTTCATTTTTCTACTTGCTCAGATTGAGCCGTAAGCGCAAAGCGATATGCGGGAAATCCAAGAACCTCGGGTTCCCGGCCGAGGGCTTAGGGGGCAGCGTCCCCTGTCGTCCCTTAGTACGGTATCTTCACTCCGTCGAGCTTCTTCCGGCTGCGGCCGTCCTTGCGGAAGTCACGCAGATTCAGCCCGATGAGCAGAACAAACACACAGGCAAAGATGATCGTGGACAGCGCGTTGATCTTCGGCGAAATGCCGCGCTTGGCCATCGTGTAGATGGTGATGGACAGGTTGCTCACGCCCGAGCCCGTGGTGAAGAAGCTCACCACGAAGTCGTCGATGGACATGGTCAGCGCCATCACAAAACCGGAAAACACGCCCGGCATGATGTCCGGCAGAATCACCTTGAAGAAGCCCTGCATCGGCGTCGCGCCCAGATCCTGCGCCGCCTCGGCCAGATTCGGGTCGATTTGGCGCAGCTTGGGCATCACGCTCAGCACCACGTAGGGCACGCAGAACGCGATATGCGACAGCAGCAGGGTCAGATAGCCGAGCTGGATGTTGGCCATCGCGTAGAGCAGCATCAGCGAAACGCCGGTGACGACCTCGGAGTTGAGCATCGGCAGATTGACGATGCTCAGCAGCGTCTTGCGCGGAAGGCGCTTCATCTGGTAGAGCGCAATCGCGCCGACCGTGCCGAGGAGGGTCGAAAAGACGGCCGCCAGCAGGCCGACGGAGAGCGTCGTGCTCAGCGCGGACATGATCGCCGCGTCGGAAAACAGCTCCTTATACCACCTGAGCGTAAAGCCGCCCCAGTTCGCGCGGGATTTGCTGTCGTTGAAGGAATAGAGAATCAGCAGAACGATCGGCGCATACAGAAACGCCATAATCAGCGCGATATACGCTTTTCTGAGCTTTTTCATCAGAGGATGCGCACCTCCTTCCGCGGCTCTTCTTCCTTGTCAATGCGCTGAAGGCCGCCCATGAACGCCAGAACGACCACCATCACCAGAAGCGAGAGCGTCGAGCCGAAGTGCCAGTCGCTCGATTTGCCAAACTGGTTCTGGATGATGTCGCCGATGAGCGGCACCTTGCCGCCGCCCATGAGCTGGCTGATGACGAACGTCGTGACCGCCGGAACGAACACCATCGTGATTCCCTCCAGCACGCCGGGCAGGGAATACGGCAGCGTCACGCGCAGGAAGCTCTGCACCGGGCTTGCGCCGAGGTCGGCGGCGGCCTCCAGCAGGCTGTGATCCGTTTTTTCGATGACGGTGTAGATCGGCATAATCATAAAGGAGAGATAGTTGTAGACCATGCCGAGCACGACCGCCTTCTCGTTGTAGAGGAAGATGATCTTCTTGCCCACGCCCATGCTCGTCAGCCAGCGGTCAAACGCCGGAATTGCATCGCGCAGCGACGCGATCCAGCTGTTGAGAATACCCGAATTTTCCAGAATGGACATCCAGGAATAGGTGCGCAGCAGGAAGTTCATCCACATCGGCAAAATAATGAGCATCAGCCACAGGCCGGGGCGCTTAAAATCCCTGCTGCTGAGGATCAGCGCGACGGGATAGCCCAGCAGCAGGCAGATGATCGTGGTGAACAGCGCAATCTTGAGCGAACGCAGCAGCAGCTTGAGGTAAGTCGGTTCGAGCATGCGCCTGAAATTGGCGAGGGAAACGGCCGTCCGCTTCTGCGGGCGTTCGGCCGTCACCGTGCCGTCCTCCAGCTGAAAGAGCGTCTGGCCGTTGTCGCCCGCGACCTCGACATACGCCGGGGTTTCCTCCACGGTCACGCCGTACCAGACCACCATCGCCAGCGGAACGGCGATAAAGAGAACCGCCCAGAGCACAAACGGCACGGCAAGCGCCTTATTTTTCTTCATGGCCGCTCACCTCACACGCGCGCGGCATGCCGCTTGAGAATGTCCGGCGAATAATCGCTCTTGCGCATGACCTGAATATCCTCCGGCGCGACGGTGAGCTTCACCTGCGTGCCGACCGGACGGGCGTGGGTGGAATGTACCAGCAGCACGCTGTCGCCCACACGCACCTTCATCTCGTAATGCACGCCCTTGAACAGCAGGGATTCCACAACGCCCTGCGGCACGCCCTGCACCGGATCGTCGGCGGGCTTGAGCTTCACGTCCTCCGGGCGCAGCACGACGTCCACGTCCGCATTTTCGCCGAAGCCCGTATCCACGCACGGGAAATCGCACCCGAGGAAGCGCACCAGCTTATCGCGCACCATTGTGCCGGCCATGATGTCGCTGTCGCCGATGAAATCCGCGACGAAGGCGGATTGCGGCTCGTTGTAGATATCCTCCGGCGTGCCGAGCTGCAGGATGTGCCCCGCGCTCATCACGGCCACGCGGTCGCTCATGGTCAGCGCTTCCTCCTGATCGTGGGTGACGAAGATGAAGGTGATGCCGCTCTCGCGCTGGATGCGCTTGAGCTCCAGCTGCATCTCGCGGCGAAGCTTGAGATCCAGCGCGCCCAGCGGCTCATCCAGCAGCAGCACATCCGGCTTGTTAATCAGCGCGCGCGCAATCGCCACACGCTGCTGCTGGCCGCCGGAGAGGCTGGAAATGCGGCGCTTTTCAAAGCCCGCCAGACCGACCAGCGCCAGCATGCGGCTGACCTCCTCGGCGGTCTTTTTCTTATCCTCCTTACGCAGATCCGGACCGAAGGCGACGTTCTGCGCGACGTTCAGATGCGGGAAGAGCGCATAGCGCTGGAACACGGTGTTGATCGCGCGCTTATACGGCGGCAGGCCGATGATGTTTTGCCCTTTATAGAGGATTTCGCCGCTGGTCGGCTTTTCAAAGCCGCCGATGCAGCGCAGCAGCGTCGTCTTGCCGCAGCCGGAGGGGCCGAGCAGCGTCACAAACTCATTTTCGCCGATGTCGATGCTCACGCCGCCCAGCGCGGTGAAGCCGTCTTCAAAGACCACACGAAGATCCCGAATGGAAAGAATCGTCTGATTATCCATGATATCCTCCTCAAAAATTCGGCGGGGTGCAGACCCAAATCACCGTTGCCGGGGTCTTGCCCGTGTTTTTCAAATGATGCTGCTGGGACGGCTTAAAGGAAAAGCTGTCGCCCTTGCGCACCCGGTAGCTCTTGCCACCCAACTCCAGCGTCACCGCGCCGGAGAGCACGTAGCCAAATTCCTCGCCCATGTGCGGCAGATCGGTTTCGGTCTCTGCGCCGGGCTGAATCGTCACCAGAATCGGCTCGATATCCTTCTTCTGCGCGTTGGGAATCAGCCAGTGGATGGTCACGCCGTCGTCTTCCTTGACGAACACATCCTCCTTGCGGCAGACGGGATCATCCCCCTGCTCGTCGGAGAAGAACTCGTGAAACGAGCTGCCCAGCGTGGTCAAAATATCCTCCAGCGTGGAGAGCGACGGCGAGGTCTGGTTGCTTTCCAGTTGAGAGATAAAGCCCTTGGACAGCTCGCAGCGATCGGCCAGCTCCTTTTGCGTCAGGTTGTTTTTCTGGCGGAGGCTTCGCAGCTTGCCGCCGATGTTGATGCCCACAAAAACGCCCCCAGTTTAGTCATGCGTGACTTTCAGGTTAATATCGCGATGCAGATTAAAACATATTTCGTTCCCTGTGTCAAGCGTTTTGAAAAAACTTTCCGCCCGATTCTTCGTTTTGTTCGGTTTTTTGCGATTTTCCCCGCGCGGTTTTCGCTGTTTTTTCAGTTATTCCTTGATTTTTGTGTTCCTGTTAAGTGAATCTGAAATCTTGCTTTTCCTAAACTTTACGCGCCGTTTCTCCCCGCCGGATATTGACAGACGGGCGCGTTTCTTTTATGCTATTCGTAGACACAAAAACAAAGAAATACACAGTTTAACTCCTTCCGTCACGCCTGCGGCGTGCCACCTCCCTCAAGGAGGGAGGCTTTATGCTTACGCAGTCGCAGCTTATACTAAAGGGCGCCCGCCTTGATGGTGCTGACCGAGGGAGTTATCTCATTCCAAGGAGGCGGCTTTTCATGCGTTCTCTTTCCATTCTGCTCTGCGGCTACGGCTGGTTTGCCGGTATTCCGGAGGGCGAAACCAACAACGCCGAGCTGATTGCCCGCGCACTGGACGGCGAAACGCTCGTCTGCGGCGATGTGCGGGCGACGGTGCGCGGCATGACCATGCCCGTGCTCTGGCGCGTGGCTGAACTGT
>ERZ827524.1196-NODE-1196-length-26559-cov-3.561651_pt1 | contig 26559 bp, 24 predicted proteins | sample MGYA00519702_ERZ827524 | MGnify/ENA primary metagenome ERZ827524 (study PRJEB31778, sample SAMEA3449341) | human gut metagenome | biome: human gut; feature: human-associated habitat; material: faeces | place: United Kingdom | collected 2010/2012 ...
AACGGCGTCTTGGAATCTCCTACCGCACGCAGGATAGCAGATACCGCATTGTAAAGGCTCACACCCAGAATTCCACAGCAGATGATCGTCATATATAAGGTCGAGCTGTCCAGAATGTTATCCGGTGTATTTAAAAAGATCAGAATCTTTCTTGCAAAAATGACGCCAATGCCTCCCATCAGGACCGCACAGAACAGCATGATATAAGCCGCATTGATGATGGTGTTCTTCACCTGATCGTTCTTTCCTGCGCCAAAATGCTGGGAAATAACCACACCGGTACCGTTCGCCATACCTCCGCACAGGGAGAAGATCAGGAAATTCAAGGATCCCGTTGCACCAACGGCAGCAAGCGCATCCGCACCGACATATTGTCCTACAATGATAGAATCCACCACATTATACAACTGCTGAAAAATATTTCCTATTAATAACGGAAGCATAAAGGATACCAGTAATCCCAAAGGCTTTCCTACTGTCATGTCTGTTACATATGTTTTTTTCATAAAGTTCTCTCCTCTTCTATGATGTTTATAGCATAGCAGTGGTTGGGAAACTATAAAAAAGCGCTCCGGAAATTGTCGATATCTATCTGGGTTTATGGTTTACAGGCTGTGTAAACATTCAGCCATGCTCATTCATAAGCATAAGCTGTCCTTCGTGAGCAAGCTCCCACGGTCATCTTATACAATCATTTCTGCATGGCTGAACTGTTACAAACTGAGATTAAAATCAGATTGTCAAAAGTTATATAAGGTTATATAATGGTTTTAAAGTTATATATAGTTATATAAGAATTCAAAAGTTATATATAGTTATATAAGAAAGCAAAAGTTATATAAACTTATATATGAGGTGAGCCATGAACAATCCTTTTACTCTGTCTTTCGGGAAAAAACCAGTGCAATATATTTCCCGTATTACACAGACTAATGAAATTATTGATAATTTTAATGCCGAGCTTCCATCCAACCAGATCTATATGATTACAGGTGTCCGCGGTTCCGGCAAAACGGTTATGATGACCAATATTTCCACAGAACTAGGCCAGCTTTCCAATTGGATTACTGTGGAACTGAATCCTACACGGGATTTACTGCAAAGCCTTGCGGCCAAGATATACAGCATTCCGGATCTGCATGAATGTTTCATAAAGGCAAAGCTTGATTTTTCCGCATTCGGATTGGGCGTATCCATTGAACATGCTCCACCGGTTACCGATATTGAGGATGTCCTTATGCATATGTTAAGCCATATCCAAAAACTGGGAAAACGTCTTCTGATTACTATTGATGAAGTAACCAACTCTGAAAACATAAAAATTTTCACCAGTTCTTTTCAGATTTTTCTCAGGGAAGATTATCCGATTTTCCTTTTGATGACCGGATTATATGAAAACATCTACGAATTGCAGAACGACAAGGCCCTCACCTTTTTATACCGCGCTCCCAAGTTAATTTTAGAGCCTTTAAATTATACTGCAGTCCGCAAAAGTTATGCTGATATTTTTCAGATTGATCTGGAAACCGCAGAGAAAATGACCTCCCTTACCAAAGGCTATCCATTTGCCTATCAGGTGCTGGGATATCTATACTGGCTTCACAGGGATACAAAATCTCTGGAAGAAATCTTACCAGAGTATGACCAGTATCTGGAAGAATATGTATATAGCAAAATATGGTCTGAACTGTCCGAACTGGATAAGAAAATTCTAATCGAAATTGCGACAAGTGGAGAATATCGAATCAAAAATATCCGGGAACGGCTGGGGATGAGATCAGAGTTATTTTCTGTCTACCGGGAACGATTAAAGCGAAAAGGTGTTATTGACACCCGAGAATATGGAAAAATTTTCATGGCTCTGCCCCGCTTTGCTGAATTTGTAAAAGTGCAGTTACTGTAAACAGACAGGGCATTCCCGCAGGAATGCCCTGATTCTTATTCCATATGCTTCTTCCTTCTGGCTTTTCTTACCCGTACACCTGTAAAGCTCCGTAATAAACTGCGATTGTTCCTTTATCCCGCACAAAGGCTGCAACATCATCGGGAGCATACCGCAGCAGATAATAATCCATATCATGAAGAAGGTAATAAATTTCCTTAATATAAGTGACATCATGTGTCTCTTTTGCCTGACGTGTGTTCTCGATCAACTGATTAAGATCCGCGGTAAGCATATCATTCTTAAGCAATCCCTTCATCTCTTCCATCAACGCGATAAAGTTATCCGCATCAAAACGGTTGTAGGTATATACCGGCTGGCCATGCTCTTCCTCATATTGCTGATAGGCCTTCCAGTAGGAATCCATGTCCGTGATCTCTTCGGCATTCTGCGAATACTCCTTCCATGCATCCACTGCTTCCTGCTCCAGCGAATAACCAATCTGGATGTCTCCCTTCTGATCGACATAATTCCAGTAAAGATCCTCCGGATCTGCCATTCTTTCAAACAACCGGTCATACAGGAAACTATATTCCATTGCCAGATTGGCAACCTTAATATTCTCGGCAAGCCGCGCAATATCCTCTTCCGACATTCCCTGAAGGCAGGCATTCCGCCGCTCCAGAACCGTTTCTTTCGAAGGAACATCCGCATCTTCTTTGAGCAGATCGTCGTCGGCTCCTTTCAGCAATTCCTCTGCCCCGCTCTTTGGTCCAACCCACACGGTCTGCAGAATCTCTTCAAAGGCAGGCTCCAGTACCTTCCAATCCTTCAGAGACGGACTTGCTGTAATCAGATACGTTCCACCGCTCACATCGTTTTCCGGATGATTCAATGTAATCGTCAGCCACAACGACGAATCCAGTTCTTCTGTATATCGCCATCCGGTGATCCCATTCTCCAGCTTCAATTCCTCTATCGTCACGCCGGTTCCACACATACCAAACGGTGCCTGGTATCCCAGCACAAAGATATCCTCCGGATAATCCTTCTGCCAGAAACGGATCGCACAGGAATACAAATTATCTTCTTTTTCCAAATCCTCTTCTGATAAAATCCGGTACTCCCAGTCCTCAGGCAGACCAATCGAAAGATAAAACTCATCCGAACGGTAAGCAACATTTCTTGATATACTTTCCGCATCTTCAGCGGCTGCTTCCTGATCGTCTCCGGAAAGTGTTGTCCCGTCTGCATCCGATTCTTCCACGGTCTGCTTTTCCTCTTCCTGCATCATCGATTCGCTTTCTGTTGCATCCGTACTCTTCGTATCCTCTGCAGGATTGGAAGAATTACCGCATGCCGTCAGCATGCAGATTGAAGTCATCACTGCAAGCATTGAGCACAAAATCTTTCTCTTCATCACAGTCTCCTTTCCGCGAATACTATAACCCTACCGTTATGCCAATCCCCGGTCTTCCTTGAGCATCTTCCATCCTAAAGTGCCTGAATATCCTGCACCAGCTCGTTTACTTCTTCGTCTGTCGTGGACCAGCTTGTACAGAAGCGCACCACGCTGCGTCCATCCGGCAGCACTCCATCCAGCTCAAAAATATATTTCTGCGAAAGCTTTTCTTCCTGCTCCTTCGACAAAATCACAAACTGCTGGTTCGTGTAGCTTCCCATGTATTCCGGGATCTCTTTCTTGTGAAAGGCTTCCTTAATCCGCATTGCCTGCTCATCTGCCTTTTTCGTAATCGTGAAATAGGTTCCGTCCTTCAAAAGCGTGTAGAACTGCAATCCCAGCAGCCATCCCTTTGCAAGAACTGCGCCATTCTGTTTCATATAGGTTTTAAAATGACGCTTCAGCTCCTCATTCACCAGAATAACGGCTTCCCCAAACATCGCACCACACTTGGTTCCTCCAATATAAAACACATCCGTAAGCTCTGCCAGATCCTTTAAGGTTACATCATTCACCGATGCGCCCAGTCCGTATCCCATTCTCGCGCCATCCACGAACAGGTACATTCCATATTCCTTACATACCCGGTGAAGCTCCTGTAATTCTTTTAACGAATAAATCGTTCCATATTCCGTTGGAAATGAAATATATACCAATTTCGGTTCGGTCAGATATTCTGCCTCTCCGTGCTCAAAATAGGAAGAAGCACATTCCCGCACCTGCTGCGCCGTGATCTTACCTTCCGTTGACGGAAGTTCAATAATCTTATGTCCGGTGTTTTCAATGGAACCGGCTTCATGGCAGTTGATATGTCCTGTTTTCGGACAAACGACACTTTGGATCGGATTCAATGCTGCGGCACACACCACAAAATTCGCCTGTGTTGCTCCCGGGAAAAAATATATATCCGGATCTTCCCTGCCAATCAGCTTCTTAATCTCTTCGGCTGCTTTCGTACACCATTCATCTGCTCCGTATCCCGGATAATTGTTTGCCTGATCGGCCTTCATTGCTTCATAAATACTCTCATGCGCGGCATGGTTGTAATCATTATTAAAACGTATCATCTCTTGTCTCCTCTCTGTTAATCAAGTGGGCTATGTTGCTTTCCTTTCACAATTTTGGTTTTAAAAATAATTAATTCATAATCCGTGGGGCTAGGACACCAGTTTTCCTAAATCATACAACTCATCCGGGCAAATATCCTGGCCATCAGGCCATACGACCGTAAAACCATCCGTAGTAACCTTCTTAAAATATTCAAGTATCCGCAGCTTTCTATACCATTCTCCCTGAATATAAGGCTCTACATCAAAATATTTTTTTTCTCCATTATCAAATTCTACTAATATCTGATAAGCACATACTGCTTCCACTTTAACTGCCGTTGGACGTAACATAATTCCACCTCCTACCGTAAAGGTTCAATTTTGAAACAACCATCTCCATGACTTAACAGTTGCCAGTTTGCATTCAATTCTTCCTCATGAATTGCCATCCACGCTAATAATAATTTCATTTGTTTATTTCGGAAGTTTTCCTTCTAAAACTTCTCCATCTATTCCAACAACAACTTCCTCATTTCCATAAATTGCATGTATATGAGGCTTGTTATGTCTTCCACCTTTTTCACTTTGCATTCTTACAATAATTCCAAAAACATAGATAAAGCTGGCATACCTTTCCCCTTCTTTATACATACCATACCACATAACCCCCACTAAAAAAATAGTAAAGTTTACCCTGTGCAGGACAACAAAATAAAGAGTTCGCTTGCGAACTCTCAGACTGTAGACAAAGTCCCGCACTCTTGTGCGGGACTTTGTCTACAGTCTGGGCTCTGGGATGTAAATCCCAGAGCTGCTTTGTCTACAGTCTTAAGCCGGTTCCTAGGAACCGGCTTAATTACACTACATTAAATCACATCATAATCATAACTATCCAGAACCCCATTCGTAAAACCACTGCTAATGCAGCTTAGGTTTATCTCATGTGATTACTTAGCCACCTTCGCATTCGGATAAATCTTCGCCATTTTCGCATCATCGTAATGCTCATCTGCCCACTGCTGCCAGGAGCTTTCTGCTGCGATGCCCTTACTGCGTTCATCATAACGGACAAGTGCCACACAGGAAACTGCCACATTGCAGCACATAAACACGATCAGTACCCATGTCAGAAGCCTGCCTGCTTTCATCGGGATCTTCTCGATCCACCTGGCGGCAAAAGGATAAATCTTCTTAAACCATACAACCGCAGCGATGCCCCAGAAAAAGCAATACAGCAGGTTGATTCGTCCTCCCAGGTTAAACGGAAGCTTACTGTAATCCCAGAACACCTTGCCAAATACCATCTCCGTAAATACACTGCACAGATATTCATAGCCACCGCCAAGCAGGGTTCCTACTCCAAACAAAAATCCATCACTGCGATCCTTATATCGATAAAGCATTGCTGTTCCAAGTGCAATGGCAAGTCCCCAGACAATGCTGAAGGGTCCCCAGACCACACTGCTCCGGCTCATCCAGACTCCGGCCGTGATCCGGCAGAAGATCGTTTCTGTAATATCTCCCAGGAAAGCACCCACGAAGAACAGCATCACCACCTTATAGAACCCGCAGCCTGCCGCAAACACCTTCGCTCCGGCCATCTCACCGGCAGCTTCTGCATGTGTTGTCCTGACCGCTTTGGGGTAAGCCTTATTGATTCGCCGGTCAATAATTCCGGTAATGGTCTTGCGCAGGCGGAAGCTTACCTTGTCAAGCTGTTCATTGGCAGCCTCCCACTGTGCCAGATATTTTCCTCTTCCTTTCAACAGGATATAAGAGGCCAGTACATCCACTGCCAGCGCAATCATCAGCACCAGAAGCAGTATTTTCATAAGAAGAGACGGGAATAAGGAAATCAGCTGCAGCACCAGTCCATTGCCCCAGCGCACGGTCACAAATCCCAGCAAACCCCAGCAAAGAGACATCGGTAAACAGATATAGCCATCCATGTTCCACTTCATGTCGGAGTAATTCCACCAACGCTCCCTGAAGGCCCTTTCGATCAGATGACCGGCTACCCATTCCACAGCCGTTGCATATACGGTTGCAAAAAGGAACAGCCACGGTCCCGACATTTCCCGTAAGCCCACGGACATCAGCACCGCTGCAATACCGTAAATCACGCAGAACGGACCATTCACCAATCCGCGGTTTGCAAATTTCCGCTGCTTGCAGGCTGCCAGTACCACTTCAAAAATCCATCCAAGAAACGAGTAAATGTAAAACAGCCACAAAAGTTCATAAACCGAATAATGTTCCATCTTATTTGTCTCCTTTTTCGTATGCTTTACCACTATACGAATGGCATAATTGAACAATTAGTAACTGTTCAGTACCTTCACAGTTACGATGCAAAATCCATTCTAAATCGGCTTCGCCGATGGGATTTTGCATTACTGAATCATTTTCTTACGGTCTCAGCAGTAAATGCTTCGACCTGTACTGAATAGTTACAACAATTACAGTAATTATTCACAGTTCACTTCCCGGAGCTGAGCCTTCGCCGCATTCACATATCGCTGTGCATTATTCCCCGTTTCCCTGATTTCCTCCGGAGTAAGGCTGCGGATCACTTTCGCCGGATTGCCAAAGGCAAGGCTTCCATCCGGAATATATGTATTCTGTGTCACAAGAGCTCCCGCACCAATGATGCAGTTGTCTCCAATCACTGCTCCGTTCAGAATAATAGCTCCCATTCCAATGAGTGTGTTGCTTCCAACCGTACAGCCATGAACAATCGCTCCATGTCCGATCGTCACATCATCCCCAATGCTCACCGGATAGCCGGAGCTCACATGCACCACAGCATTGTCCTGTACATTCGTCCTGCTGCCAATGGCAATCTGATTGGAATCGCCACGAATCGTTGCATTGTACCAGATGCCCGAGTCTTCTCCAATTGTGATATTTCCTTTGATAACTGCACCCTCTGCCACATAGTAAGCCATGGTTTGTCCTCCTGATCCAATCTGATCTCTTTCTTATCGTATCACGGACTGAAACAGATCTCAATTCACATTGTTAATTTTCTATTGCCTGTTATCCATCCGCCAATTATCCTCAAAAAATTTCTTGTAAACCGATACGATTCTATGTCATAATAATTAAGTTGTCGTTTTAAAAAATTTACGAGGGAATAAAGGGAAAATGTCAGAAAAAATTGCAAGTATTAACAGTGTTGTAAACAGCTTCATCTGGGGTGTTCCCGCCATGATCTGCATCATCGGCGTCGGCATCCTTTTAACCGTCAGAACGAGATGTATTCAGGTGCGCAAGTTTGGCGTTGCCATGAAAAACACCATCGGAAAGATTTTTGACAAAACGCAGGCCAAGGATGGCTCCATGAGTCCCTTTCAGGCTGTATGTACGGCTCTTGCCGGAACCGTCGGAACCGGAAATATTGCTGGCGTTGCCGGTGCCATCGCACTTGGCGGACCGGGTGCCATCTTCTGGATGTGGTGCTCCGCATTCTTAGGCATGTGTACCAAGTTTTCTGAAGTAACCCTCGCCATCCATTTCCGTGAAAAAAATAAAAACGGCGAGTACGTTGGCGGACCTATGTATTACATTAAAAACGGCCTGTCTAAAAAATGGCATTTCCTGGCTGTCTTTTATGCGGTCTTCGGCGTACTGACCGTCTTCGGAACCGGTAATGCGACTCAGGTAAATACCATTGTTTCTTCTGTAAATACCGCACTTATGAATTTTAATATTTTAAAGGGCGAACCCAGCAGCAATGTTAACCTGATCTTCGGCATCTTTATCGCCGCACTGGTTGCCATGGTACTGCTTGGCGGAATCAAGCGAATCGGACAGGTATCTGAAAAGCTCGTCCCTTTTATGGCAGTTCTGTATGTCATCCTTGCCTTGGGCGTAATTATCCTGAACATCCAACGCGTACCCGGAGTCTTTGCCCAGATTGTGAGTGGTGCCTTTACCCCCAGAGCAGCAACCGGCGGTATCATCGGATCGATGTTCCTTAGTATGAAAAAGGGTGTTTCAAGAGGAATCTTCTCCAACGAAGCCGGCCTTGGTACCGGATCCATCGCCCATGCCTGTGCCGATACTGACAATGCGGTTCACCAGGGTATGTTTGGAATTTTTGAAGTTTTCATGGATACCATTGTAATCTGTACCCTGACCGGACTCGTCATTCTGCTTGCCGCTCCGAATATTTCCTATGGACAGGCAGCCGGTGCAGAATTAACCATCTCCGGCTTTACGGCAACCTATGGCGGCTGGGTATCCATCCTCACAGCGATTGCCATGTGCTGCTTCGCATTCAGCACCATCATTGGATGGGGCTTATACGGCTCCCGCTGTATTGAGTTCCTCGGCGGTGAAAAATTCGTCCGTCCATTCCTCGTAGTATATTCCTTCGTTTCCATCGTTGGAGCTACCATGAACCTTGGACTACTTTGGGACATCTCCGATACCTTCAACGGACTTATGGCAGTCCCCAACCTGATTGCCCTGCTCATGCTTTCCGGTCATGTAAAAAAGCTTGCCATAGAAGTCGATCAGGCCGAAAAGGACGGCACGATTTAGGATCATCTTTTTGCAGGCAAAATCACATTTTCTCCACCGACAGCTAACGTCTGGGTGCATTCGAACGCGAATGCATCCAAATGTTCAATATTCCTTGGTGATTTGATCCTGGATTCCATACTGCTTCTTAAATGTTTCAAGATCCTCAAAGCCTCGAATCAGCATCACTTCCCTGAATTCGCCTGTATGCAGATTCTTAAATCCTGCAACCTGCTCTCCATTACAGATACTTGCCTTAATCAGAGGCTTTTCATTTTCTTTATCATAGGTATGCAGAATGAGTTTTTTCTTAAACAGTGCCATGGTCTTTCTTTCCTTCCCCAGCCTGCCGCTCATCTGTCACAATATGTATCACATACGGCTTTGGATCTTTTAGTTCTGTCCGGAAAAATTCCGGATACAATATCTGCTTACAGTCTGTCGTCACCCAGATTAATTTTTCCCTGCTGTTATCATCGGTAAAACTTTCACATTTCGGTTGAAAGTCTTCCGGTACTTTCATATAAAAGTAATAAGAGATTTCATAAATTAGCTTATCTTTCTTTATTCCAGTATCTCCATAAAAGAAATTCTCCTGAATAAAACCAAGATGATCTACTTCCATTTCAGTTCCCGTTTCTTCAAATACTTCCCTTATCACTGCTTGTTCTGCCGTTTCCCCAAATTTCACTCTTCCACCCACAGAATATAAATAATCCTGCTGGTCATTGCCAACCATAAGGAACTGGTTTCCCTTTCTTATAACTGCCCCTACCCGGATATTAATAAGACCATTATCAATTGGAATGGTGCAGTCGGATGGGGGATTTGCCGTCTGTTTGCTTCGATCCTGCCATAACACAAAATCAATCTTCTTAGCATCAGATATCTCTAGATCGGGGAATTTCTGATTAAATAAAGTCAAGATCATCTGTCCTTCATCAGAATGTAAATATTCGTAAAACCTCTTTTTGTACAAATCGTATCTCTGCACACATGCACTTTCACGGTTTTTATGTCCTGATGCCGGTATGCAAAGTCCAAAATGCTCCTTCGTAACAACACTATCCCAAATCGGATTCTCCGGCTGCAGCATATGTAACATTTTACTCGAAAAAGACATTTCAAAGGTATTCTGTATTCCCAGTATCCGATCAAATAGCTCCTGAAAAGTGACGTTATTTTGATCTGCTTTCAATTCCTCAAGCAGCTGAAAATAGCTCCTTGCAAATTCATCACTGTAAAATTTCCGCATCTGATAAAATTTTCTGAATACATCCTGATAATGTGCATCTTCTGCCACATTGGTAGAATACAGATTATTAAGCAAATAACAGTAATCATTGATTCCTGCCTGCAGGCCAGACTTGTCTAATATTTCAAGAATTGTTTGTTTTGTGAGCATTGTGTTTCCCATCTAACCCCCTTTTAACGCTTATTATATCAAAGTAAGGTTGCAGTGACTGCAATAATACTCCCAACCACTCCTATAAAGATATTACGACTCTTCAGGTTTTATATCTTTCTGAATTAACAAAGCTCTCAACCTGCGAAGGACTGAAATTTGTCTGTTTCTTAGTTTTGCATCTTTCTGAATTAACAAAGCTCTCAAACCATCTTTGATGTAGCAAAACTCCTCTTCTGTTTTGCATCTTTCTGAATTAACAAAGCTCTCAAACAAAAGAAGAATTTTCCTGTTTACAGAACGGTTTTGCATCTTTCTGAATTAACAAAGCTCTCAAACTATGTAGGTACGCTGTTTTCGCCTTCTGTGTTTTGCATCTTTCTGAATTAACAAAGCTCTCAAACTGTTCTTCAATAGTATCAATCTCACTCTTGTTTTGCATCTTTCTGAATTAACAAAGCTCTCAAACGAAAATTCACCCTTATTTAAAGTACGATAAGTTTTGCATCTTTCTGAATTAACAAAGCTCTCAAACCTACGGAGTTAGGGGGCAGCAGTGACACATGTTTTGCATCTTTCTGAATTAACAAAGCTCTCAAACTTGTGGTTTTGCTATAATCCCAATCGCAACGTTTTGCATCTTTCTGAATTAACAAAGCTCTCAAACCATTGATACGTAATCCTAATTCATATGGTGTTTTGCATCTTTCTGAATTAACAAAGCTCTCAAACTGTATCATTCGCAAGGACTCAGCTTTCATGTGTTTTGCATCTTTCTGAATTAACAAAGCTCTCAAACCTCAAATTATTTTGAGGTTATCTCCGAGCTTATTCTATATTGCGAATATAGTGCCAATTCTTATAGTTCAATTATACATAAATCCTTATCAATTATCCATCCTTTTTCCCCTTCAACATGCAGTGTCTGGAATGACTCTATAACAATAAGATATATTTTATTGTACATTGCGACTTCATAAAGCTGTATAATATCTTCTGTTGAAAAATAAACTTTCAGATTTGGAATAACAAATATTTCGACTCCACAAATTTGATTCATTAGCTTTATATATTGCATCATTTTTTCTAATAATGAGTCAGCGTCATCATCAATTTCCACCGATATAGATTTCATTAAACTGGATAAATCGGTATCAAAGTTATATTTCAAATTGTATGGAACAGTAGAAACGACCTTGTCAAAATATGCTATTAATTCCTGCTTAAACAAGATGCTCTCTTCTTGCAATAATGTGTCATTTTGAAATGTAAGTTCCTGATACAACTTTGTTATGATTTTTTTATCATTAGTATTAATAGCAAAAATATTATAAATGCACTCCATTTTCTGTGATAATTTCAATTCTTTGCTTTTATCAGATAAAATAAAATCTCCATCTTCTCCCTTATACTGTTTCCATAATGTTCCTAACATATTGGAATAGGCCAAATGATTTTCTATGGATAAAACAATTATTTGGTTTTCTATTAAATCAAACTCTAAACCATACAAGGTATTAACCAATTTCATAATATCACCAGCCTTTCATCCGTATCCAATACGCAGGATTTATTTTCACCGACAACATATTCCATTTTTGAATATTGCTTTTCAGTAACCCTTAATATCTGTACAAGCCCCTCTCCCGGTTTATTCTTCCTGATGCTTTCCTGAATAACATCTGCAACACCTGAATTTTGGACCAGCTTGCAATATACCGATTCCTGCAACATAAAAAAGCCCGACTTTATCAGGTACTTTCTAAACTCACGATAATCTCTGCGCTGTTTTTCAGTCAGCACCGGAAGATCAAATAGCACCATCATTCTCATATATCTATAACTCATCTCTATAGAACTTTATCAATGAAATATCACCATCATTAAGTGCATCAAAAATACTCCGACAATATATTTTCATTGCATTGTTCACGCACTCCTTTCTCCCTGCTATAATCACTTCTTTTTGCAGCAGCCTTAATATTTCTATTTTCTCATCATGTTCAAACTTTTCCGGCATCATGTTCTTTACCAGATTATCTACAATAGGACGGAACGGCTCCATTAAATCAGATGCAAAGTTAAACTGATTAAAAATATTATCATGAAATAATCCAATTTGTGTTATATATCCATTGAGTGCTGTTTCTCTTGCACAAGTTGAAAGTAACAGACTATACCCATAATTCAATGCTGCATTTATACTGTTTTCAGCAGTTCTTGTAAAATCCAGACCAAATAATGCATTAAAATAAACTTTGGCTGCGTGACCTTCTCTGTTAGTTGCATCTCCAAATTCAATTTGTGTTATATATTCATAAAGCATCAGAGCTTCCGGCTTATCCCACCTTTCAAGATTTTGTGCCTGCTTCCGAATTTTTTCGGTGACAATTTCTGTCCATACAGATGTCTTTATGTCTTCTGACCACGCAATCTGCTTTCGCACTTTCATACTTGTATCATGGCTTCCATAATGCGGAACAAGTTCTGATGACGGATTTCTTTTTTCATCGCAAAATATTACTTTTATTTTCTTTTTTGTCAACTCACATAATAGTGCTGCTGTAAGAGAAACGGATGTTGCTTCAATCATCAATATAGAAATTTCACTAATATGAATTTTTACAACGTCCTGATTTCTCACTATCAAATAGCCCATTTGATAATCCAGCTTTGCACTGCTTGAGATGACGACTGTCCGCCAGCTCATACTGTACGGAGATTGATTTTCTTTTCATACAACCCTGTTACAGATTGATTGATCAGATATGTATCTTCATCTCCAATTTTTTTACTTATCAGCATTTTTCCACAATGCGCCGATTCTCCTAATAGAGTCATATCGCATTCACTTCCCAAAACTGAAGATAACTGTAATATTTGACATAATAATATACATTGTTTTTCTATGTCTAAATTTAAAAATTTATCTTTCGACTTATCCAATTTATCACCAACCGGATTCGGTCTATTTGAAAAAATACTGGTCTTAAATTTCTTAAGCAGTTCTAAATACAATAATTCACTTTTTTCTTTTGTAACGATCTCGTCTATAATCGCTTTATCTCTTACTTTTTCTAATTTTGAAATGTACTTTACCCATTCTTTTTTCAAACACATATTTACTGCATTCCTTAATAGCAATCTCTGTCCAGTTTTTCCCGTAACATAAAAGAAATAATCATGATACTTTATCAACGATCCTATTTTAATTTTTCTTACTCTTATATCGAAATCAATAAGTCTCAGTATCTGTTCACAGTATTTTTCCAGCTCGTTTGGATCCTGTTCTATCTTTTGAGCCAGATATAATGGTACTGACTCAATTGTCCTGATTCGTTTTTTCTTTTCAGAATGCTCTACTAAGAAGAAATATGCACATGTTACACTCGTAAATCCTCCATATTTTGTAACATCCTGTAGTTTCTCATCGGACGCTTTAAAAGGAATATACCCCTCTTCTTTGACTTTCTTAGCACTATAAAGTGTTTCGTTTGTCAAACCACCCTTTCCTTCAAAGCTATATCTGGTCATCAACGGAGTATTTCTCCCCAGCATTTTCTTTACTGTAACAATTGTTCCTGCCTCACCGCCTTCTTTCTGCGCAGTCCATGCAACTTCACCATTACGTTTAATATCCCAATCAAACATCCTTGATAAATTATAATTATTTTTCACTTTATCACGGTCATAATCATTCTTTATAAAATTAAGAGGATTTTGAGTAAATTTTACATAATACACATTTCCTACCACAATATTAAGATATGCATCATGTGCATGATGAAATTCATTAATCAAACGACTCTTAGGAATGTCTCTCGTATTTCTAAATTCAGACACATTTGATGCCTTTGCATAAACGATCTTACTTTCCGGCAAAAGCTGCTGTAATATGTTTGCAACTCCTTTTGTTCCCTGACTTGTTTCAACAAGCTGCCTCGCAATAAATCCGGCTTTTTGCTCATCGGTGAACGAATTTCTTCCCATAAGACGATTATACTTTTCCTCTGTAATAAAGCCTGACCTTCTAAGTTCTGACCACATATTTTTCTGCGAAGTAAGAATATCATCCTCTAATGGATAAATATCACTCTTATGTGCATTCTTTTCCTTACATACCAAAACCAGATTATTATCAATATTATCGTCCTTAACAAAATGTCTTGGATATATATGATCTATATCATACAGATTATTATTAAACAGATCACTTAATTCTATATGCCTTCCTGTGTACATACATCTGCCTTTTTGAGTAAGGTAAAGATACATTTTCTTACTTCTGATATTTCCTGTTTCGTCTGCGTGCGCAATTACTTTCAGCCAATCAACGTCTTCATCTTTTACTTTCTTGTATAATTCTTCAAATTTTTTTCGTCTGCTTGCCGTACGCATTTTACGTTCATCCGGTCTTCGTGTCATTTCAACAAATATACGATCCGGTTCACATCCCAAAACTTTGACCAACTCTTTAATAATAAGGATTGTCTGCCATACCATTCGCTTTACCGGCGCAGAAAAATAATATTCATCCAGATCTTCTGCCTCTATATCTGATAATGTTTTTATCATCGTATTTTGATACTCAGCCAATCGGTCTTTGTAGTCATATAATCTGCTGTTTATAAGCTCCATTAAATTAAGATTATTATTCCATAGAGCCCTGATGATGCTTACAGACTCCCCTGTTGAAACATCCGCTCCACTAAGCTCTAAGAAATTTTTAGATAAATTGCCCCAATCTTTGAACTTAAAACCTACTATTCTCTTAATCTGCTCTTTTGTAAGCTTCTCTCCATACTTTTCTTCTATTCTGTCTTTTAAGAATTTTTTTGAATCTCCATAAATTGTGCACCAGAATACTATATCCTCTACCATTTTCTGAACACTATCCTTAGACATATCATCTCCAAATATTGCCTTGAATTTACCATATGTCGTTAATGCGTTGTTTATAGTAATATCTATTCCTGCAACCTGCTCTTCTGCTTCAATAACTCCTCTTGTATGCAAATATTTACATAACTGTTTTTTCGTTACTCTCTTTCCTTTTTGAAATACATCTTTATATATATCTTGTTTTAACTCAACAGAAATTCTCTCTCCATCAATCTTGATATTATTTATTTCATTGAGAACACAAAAACTCTGATATTCAAGTGATGCTTTTGGCAGTACCGGCTCATCACTAATATATGTACAGCGTCGTACCATACGTGATATAAATGCCTCTGATGTCGCTTTCATATCTATCTTTTCATTAATATTCCATGGTAAAACCTGCCCTTCTTCCTTTCTTACTACCCAGCCATTTCCTCCATCTTTATTGCTTTTTTCCGTTGTAGGTCCGACATAGTATGGTATTTGAAAAGTAAACAGCTTGAGTATTTTTTCAGATACCGATAAACCCGTCTCATCTTTTTCATTTAGAAACGAAAGATAACTTTCAGCATTTGAAAGTATTTTTTTCATTTCCTTAGCATGAACCTGATTCGGAATAATACCATTAGATGCAGTCAGCTGTTTAGGCAAAAATGTTTCGTTTTCTATTGCTTTCAATATACTCTGCACATCTACATCTTCTGCAGGTGCATTCTTTAAAATTTTTTTGATTGTCTTATATAATTCTTCTGATGATCTTTTATTTCCAACTCTCCTTTGCTTTATTTTTGAATTATAGGATCCTACATATGATGCGTATGAGCCATCTGCATCACTATTAAAAAAACTATCATATTCGTCTTTGTCGCAATATTTTTTAATAACATCCTTTAAAATTTTTAAATCCTCTTTATGATTTTCGTACAGTGTAACTCTTGCCTGTGAAAGATAATTATGTCCTTTCATAATGCCTGCCAATGAACCAATATCATATATCTCTTTCATAGACATAATTATTTCAAAATAATCTTCACCAATTATATTAGCTATTTCATCTGATTTTTCATCAAAAGATGCTTCTGATAAGCAGACATCCAGTTTTTGTACTTCGTCACTCTGTATCTCTGGAAAAATAACGCATGCATTAAATTTTAAACCGCACAATCCCCTTATCAATTCTTTATATGGTTTATTTCCATAATCCACTCCAAGTATCTGTGCAAGTCCTTCGGCTTTTCTGGTTCTGCTCATATCTTTGCTTGATAGAAGATCTTCTATTTTCTTACAATCAATTGTCTCATTCAAATTATAAGGTGTTAGTTCAGAAAGTAAGCTGGTCAATTCTAAATAAGCATTACTTATATTATTTTCCCCACTATTTTCACCTAATCCTGAGTTTAGAAAGTGCCCACGATGTTTAAACATATTAAGCAGTGCCAGGAACACAAGTCTGACATCATGCTTATCTGTATTCTCTAGCAATTCTCTTCTTAAGTGATATATTGTTGGATATTGATTAAAGTAATCCTTATCTGTGTAATTATCATCATTAAAGATATTATTTTTATATCTTACTTCTGCATCCTTATCCTCCATGTGATATTTACTATTTGTCAATCTATGAAAAAAATCAGGATCTACTTCATATATAGCATCATGAAAATAGTCCTTTAATAAGCCAATCCTAACCTGCTCCCTTTGTCTTCTCCTTCTGCTTATCCTATGAGTGCGTCTTTCCACCGCAGTAGATGCCTCATTAAATTCTCGTATTCCCCATAAATCTTTTCCTTTTGCTTTAAGCAAGTTGTAATTTGCATCAGTAACTGCCCAACCTACAGAATTAGTACCCATATCGAGTCCCAAATAATACTTGAATGTTGCCATAAAATCCCCTCCTGATTTTTATCATTTTATTATTGACTATATTTCTTTACATGATATAATGTAACTGAATTAACAAAGCGAGTGCAAATAAGGTATATCCGGCATCGTCTTTTGACTCTGCATGGTGCAGATTAAATTAAGGCCTACGGCCTTTTTTTATTGCTCAGCACCACATCATTTTAAATAAAAAGGATTAACTCTATTCTTCAATTAACTATAAGATTTTTAATTTTCGAATCATCAATTTCTGCGTCTCCAAATTCATTCATATTTATATAAGAACAAAAAAGAAACAGCATTTTGTAAGAAAGACTATAATATTTAAAAATAAATGATTATGATTTTATAAATATATTACTATATCCTCAACTTTTTGTCTTTCTATTTGTCATATTTTCGTAGATTTATGTCATCTTTTGTTTCCATAATCCCCTATTTTTACAGCCCCTCCATATCCAGATCCAAGCTCAACTGCCCTATACTCTGTTCTTTGACAAGATAGCACATATATATGGGAAGGTACGTTACCTTTCCATCCATCTCAATTAAGAAGTCCAGTTGACCTATATTCTTCTTTTATGGATATCAGCTTTAACTTTTTATCTTCACTGTCGTATTGGGAAAAAACCTCTTTGTACTGCGTTACGATATCTCTTTGTATCTTATTAACTTTTGCCCCGTTTTTTCAATTATTATTGTTATATTTTGCCCCGTTTTCATAAATTAGCATTTTCAACGGTAAATAGCGGTAAATAGCAAATTTAACTTCCGTTTTGCAAAAGGCAACCTCTGTTTGAATTATTTTTGCAGGATGAACTTCGAAATCAGCACCTTGAAAACAGAAAAAAGAACCGTCCTCCACAGTCTCCTGCGTCAGACGGTCCTGATTCATTCTTTAACTATTCCGAACTATTTTTATTCTTTTCTTTTTCGTTGCTTTTCAGTGCACGAAATTATGCTGTAAAATCCATTTAAAATCACCTTTGCTGACAGGATCTGCATTGATAATTGTACTTACCGCTCATTACATCAGCACACTGCTCCAGATCATAATTGCCGGGATGGAGCACAGGGTTGAAAATACCACAAGCTTTGTTGCAAATTCCGGATCACGGTTATACTTTGCAGCGAGCATACTGGTCGTTGCACCGGCAGGCATTGCTGCAAGAAGCACGCTGACTCCACAGACCAGTCTGCTGACAGGAAGAAGCCGGCATACCAGGTATACCATGATTGGAATGATGACGAGACGGTGGATCGTATAGCGGATCACGGTTTTGTCCAGGATTGTTTTTACATCAATATCGGCGAGGATCATGCCAATCACCATCATCGAAAGTGCTGTGTTGCATCTGCCAAGCGTCTGAACCGGAGTCAGAATCACGGCCGGTAATTTAATCTGTCCAACCATCAGAATAAAACCAATAAAACAGGCAAGTACACATGGATGCGTCACTACTTTTTTCAGGGTTGCCTTCTTATCGGATACCCCGGAGAAAATAGCAATTCCTTCGGACCACATCATGATACGCTGCGGAATCAGATACACACTGGCAAGCATCAGACCGACCGGACCGAATACTCCCTCCGCAACCGGATTCCCAAGGAATCCGGCATTGGAGCAGATAATGGCATATTTCAGACATTTCAGCCGGTTCTCATTTTCTTTATGAAAAAAGAGATTACCATAAAACAATGCTATAAGCTGTATGCCAATAGAAATCACCGCAATCCACGCACAGTCAGAAATGGTGTCCGTGCTGATTTCTGTCATAAAACTGGTAATGATGTTCGCCGGGAGAATCAGGTTAATGACCAGATCGGTAATCTCCTTTTGTCCCCTGGCTGAAATCAGTTTAATTTTCTTTAGCAAAAATCCTATTGCCATCACCGAAAAGATGGTGACCTGGAGCGTAAGCATTTCTCCCACGGCTTTTATCTCCTGTTTCAGAATGATTATTCATTAATACGATCCGGATTGTAAACGATATTTCCCCTGATCTGTCCATATTCATTCTGGGCACCTTGTTTAAAAGCAAGAAAAGCCTTCCTTCCCATAAACTCATAAGGGATATTATCTGTCTTCCCCTCTTTAATTGCTTCACAGACTGCAATATTATCCTGAATCATGTTGGTAGACGGTCTGCCGCCTGCTTCATGGGATAAAAGCACATCATCATAGCTCCCCTCCACCTTTGCCAACAGGCTTTTCAGGCTATTCTCATATGAGGAAACCCCAAGACATGTAATATCAAACAAAAACGTAAACGGATTGCAGGAATCTCCCAAAAGAAGCATTCTGTCCTCTTCTATTAAAAATGCCATGGAGCCAGGTGTATGCCCAGGACAGGCATATGCCGTAATATGAAGTCCTCCGAGATCAAAACGCATGCCATCCTGCAGATCCAGAAATGCATCCGCACTATTTTCCGGGAGCAGATCTTCCCTTCTATATTTTCCGGCAAAAGAGGTGGTTTCTACATAGTCAATTCTCTGCTGGATCAGATCATGAGCTGCATAAATCCCACGATCTGCCAAATTCATGTATACCGTGTCAAACTGTACGGCTCCGGGTGCATGGTCGAGATGTCCGTGTGTAAGCAGAACCGTAATCGGCTTGCCGGTAAGTGTTGCCACATAGGCTTTGAGGTCACCTATACCACAGCCAGTGTCAATAAGAACCGACTTATCCATTCCCTCCACAAGATATGCCTGAACATCCCCCGGAAGATAAATCCTTGTAATATGATTCGTTATTTTCTGCGAACTGAAAAAATCCATAATATTCTTGTCTCCTTCTCAAATAGTCCTTCATTATGCCTTTTTACTCATTACATTATAACAAATACCGCACCGGATGAAAATATCCGCTGCGGTATACACATTAATCAATCCAGATCACTTCATCCAGTTCCTTCACATCTGCAAAAGGTCCCGGAATCGTAGAAACGCCACGATGATTTCCCAGATAATCACTTTGGAATACAATATCGGATCCATCCCGTTCCTCAAACCGCTGTTCGGGTTCAAATGCCTTGCCCAGGACATCGCTGTTGATAATTCCTGTGGTAAATCCGTCCAGATAATCGTACAGATTGGTGGATAGCCTGTACTGTCCATCCTCTTCCAGCAGTTCGATCTGAACATCCGCATCATCTTTCACCAGATTATGCTTTTCCTTCTTCCATGCCTTTGCCCCGGCAAGATAAACATTGCCGTCTGCCCAGACCGGAAGATGGCTGAAGTGCGCCGGTTCGAGCTTGCCCATATCCGGCTTTTCTTCTTCCATGTCAAATTTCGCAATCCATTCTTTATAAGTCGGATATTCGTCCCATACATGCGTACCAACCTGCTGATGGAACGGAGATTCCTTCGGCTCCTCATTCGTAATGGGATGTCCCTGTACAAAAATGTTGTTATAAAAACGATTGTCTCCATGCAGAATCGTCATCATACCTGCAACCTCTGTCCTGTGGCGGATATGATACGGCGTATATCTGCGCTGTTCTCTTCCGTCTACCCAGTTGTCCACACCGGAGCCGACCATGGTAAACGCTCCAAGAATCAGGTTATGTACCATGGCAACACCCTCGGTTGCCACACGAAGTCCATAGCGTGACAGCATAATATTGTTATCGATTAAGGTAGGCCCATGACCGACTTCCACAAAAATGTCCTGACTTTCCATGCCGCCTTCCAGCTTTGTCGAGCCTTCCGGAACATCGTTGTCATGGAGCAGATTCTGGGAAACCCGTGCTCCCTGTGCTTCCCAGTCCAGCCAGATTCCCATCGTACTGTGATGGATATGGTTTCTGCGAATCACAACATCAATTGCCGCATGCAGCTTAATTGCTGAGATCTCCGCGCCACCAAGCTCCATCATGTTATTGATGTGATGGATATGGTTGTCCTCAATGGTCGAAAAAACGCATCCCATTCTTCCCACAATACCGGTCTGCTGACAGTCATGAATGTTACATCTACGAATGATGTGGGAACCGACCTTTTCCTTTAACCACCCATGATACTGACCACGGCATACCGCGTCACGTTCCATCTGGGTCGCACTTTTTACATGCTTACGGGTAAAGTAATGATCATTTTCTGCATCATAATATTTGCCAAGAGAAATTCCACAGCATTTGCTGTTGACGATTTCACAGTCCTCAATGATCCAGCCATAGGCCCAGTGCGGACCCACCATGCCGTCCTGATAAGCTGCCGGCGGTGCCCAGGTCGTAGCTGCTTTTTCAATATAAAATCCGGACAGGGTGATGAAATCCACGTGCTCTTCACTGGGCATAAAGCACTCCCTGCGGACATTGATCTCAACCTTTTCCTCACGCGGATCCTTTCCCTGGAAGTTCGCATAAATAACAGTTTCATCACGCTCGCACTCCGCATACCACTTGTATCTGGTCCACTCATGCTCCCAGGACGGTTCATAAACCGGAGCATGATCGCACTCTGTCAGAGTCAGCGCCTCATACATCGCTTTATCATTCAGATAGACGCATCCTGTGTGACGCTCGTCCTTCGCAAAATACCAGTCCCCATAAACCGGCGTATTGTAAGGATTGTAGTCATTGAATACTCCGTTCGGAATGTGCGTAACCCATATATCCTGGCAGAAATGCTTCCAGTTCTTCACTTCTTCCGCACCACTGATGATTGCTCCAAGCGGCTCCACGGACCGATATACGATCCTGTTTTCTGCCGTTCCGCTATGGATGGGATTCACATACTCCCGGTAAACACCGGGCAGAACCAGCACTTCATCCCCCGGCATCGCAATCTTCGCCGCATCATTGATTCTCTTAAACGGCCGCTCCTTTGATCCATCGCCATCACATCTGGCTTTTGCATTAACGTAAATTTGCATTTGGTAACCCTCCTTTTTAATATTACATATAAAATATCTTACCATTACTTTTACAGAAATTGTTGACTATTTTTTTACCTTCAACTTTTATAAATAAATTTATTGTTCTACCATGTCTTCCAACATCTTCTTCAACGTATCCGCAAACTCTTTGGGATTTTCCTGTGGAACAGTATGTCCCCAGCCTTCGATCAACTGCATTTCCTTCCCTGGTGCTGTAATGGCGTTATAATAATCCTCCGTGTATTTCACCGGCATAACCCAGTCACATGACCCGGAAATGAATCATAACAGTGCTTTCTCCCATTCCGCTTCCTTGAAACCGGTCAGTATTATGTTTCCATTCACGATAAGCGGACGTTTCACAAGCATGCCATTCATTGCAAGAAGCTTCAACTGTTCTTCTTCACTCATTGTAGGAAGCTTATCCTTAAGCTGCATCTCTTTATACAACATACCACTGGTATTAAAAAATTTCTTTAATGGAAGTCCACTCTCTGCATACCATTCCTTCAGTTCTTCATAGGAAGGATTCTCCTCTACAATGTGACGTTCCGTGAATTCCAGATGATTTGCCTCAAGCCATTTCCTGGCTTTCTGACAGGTTGAACATTTCGGATAACATATGAATTGCATGATCTTTGATCTCCTTTATCTTTATCCTATATCATTCTTATGATCAACCTTATTATACTCATATTTTTCTGCTTTCACAATCTTTTCCAACCGATAGTGATGTTCCTCATCGAGCTCCTTTTTTCCATTCTTGTAATCATACCCAAACTTTCTGTAAAATTCCACTGCTGTGATCGATGCAGGTATTTCCACACGGCTTGCCCTTACATAAAATTCATCCTGTTCCAGCGTATTTACAATTTTCTCAAAAGATAGTCGACATTCTCCTCAACCGGAGCTGTTCCATCGATGCGGATCACCGGGCACGGATTTCATCATCCATCCTTTTTTGCATTGATCTGATTCAAAAGCTTCATAAGATAATAATATCTAATTAAACAGAAAGCACCCACTCCAAAGGTAGATGCTCCGAGTTTAGGTTAATGAATGTCCTTAAGGACACCGCCTATCCTGTGGATCAGACAGGATATCCAAACTTTTCAATAACTTCTATTACCGTTATTTGTCCTATAGTTCCAGTTAAATATAATCTAATTGCATTTTTCCTATCCACAGAATTATCCATGTCATCTTCCTTCGTTAGTCAAAATATGTATAACTCTTTTACATTACTCCGCCAACAAATAGAGCCAAACCAGATCCATTTGATAAAGCAAATACCGAAAACCCGCATAAATACAGGCTTTCGGCATTTTAGTCCGTTATTCAAACTCCTCTTTGCAAAGTTGTTGTGTAGTGTTTTTTATTGGTTTTGCTGGTAGAAACTAGGGAGTTTTGTCTGATTTCTACCTGTTGCGTGGATTTTCGAGAGATTGTATTGTCATTTTATTGTCACATGCTTTTATAAGCTATAACACATGAGTCTGTGATTACAATTTTTGCACTTGTTTTTTTCACATACTCTCTTCACATTATTGTTATCCAATATCTCGTCACACGCATCACGTATTCGTTCGGCTGTATCTTCCAAATTGTCCGGTAATACAGCCCTTGACGAAACAACTTCATTTCCTTCAATATCAACAATTTCCAAAACATCTGCATCCTGCCCAGTTAATTTTTTATATCCTAATGCATAAATTTCAAGTTGCAAACGTTGTTCTAATTCAGATGGCTTTCTTTCGCCTGTTTTATAATCAACAATAATTACTTCCCATTTACCTTCAATGTTTTTCCTACGAATCAAATCAATTCTTCCATTTACCAAAATATCTTTTCTAAATGCAACCTCAAAATATTTCTCCACATATTCAACTTCACTAAACTGTTTACCATTTTCCTTTACAAACTTTTCAATACATGTCTCTGCTTTCTTTCTCATAAGTTCATATGTGTTGTTTGCATGACCAATATATGGTAAATAAAATCCCTCTTTTATATGATTCATTATCTCATCTGGTATTTCATTTGTTTTATTCTCCATTACATACTTATTTACCTCCTTAGCCATACTATGAATGGATGCTCCATATCCCATCCTAAGATTGATAGGATTCACAAATCCATATATTTGAGACAATCTAAAACCATATTGGCAATTAAAAAATTGGGAAAGGTTTGTAAAATCAATCGAAAAAACTACTTCTTCTTTATTGTACGGTTTCCATCTTTCACGTTCCGTATATTTACACAATTTTTCATCATACTCATAAATATAACCACTTGCTGTTCTTGCTTCACTTAAGAATTCTGATACCTTATACGTTTTATTTGATCCATAATTCGCTCTTGTTAAGAATACAAATTTCCTACTTCTCGTAACAGCAACATAAAAAATTCTTCTTTCGTCCTCAATTGCCCGACTTCCCTTTCCTCTAATAATTTGAGAGTTACCAATAGCTTCCTCTGGAAGAAAATGCCATTCACTCAATCCACCTTTTCCGCTTGATGGAAAAATATTTTTACACATGCACGGAATAAAAACTGCTGAAAACTGCAAGCCCTTACTCTTATGAATTGTCATCAACTGTACACCTTGCTCTTTTTTAAATGCATCATCCAAATATCCTTCAGGATATTCATCATCTGTATATTTCAAAAAAGATTCAAATGTATCTATCTTTATTTTGGGAGAGTAATCATAGTTAACCACTTCAAAATCATTAATCAGCTGAGAGAATTTTCCTAAATTAAACATAATTTTTTCATATCTTGGATCATCCTCTGAATATGCCAAGATTCCAAGATTCGATATAAATACCTGATATATTTCTTGAAGCAAATACTCCTGAGCCATTTTCTTAGGATTATTGCTCACCCATTTTTCAGGTATATATTTAGAAAGTTCATCTATAGCATAATTAATCATGTGTTCACTTGCATATTTCTTAGCAAAATCCCATTTTTCATGTAAATACTCCTTCGAAATTTTCCCAGAAAGATACATAAATATACTCGTAACTGCCTGTATTTCAACAGTAGACATCAAACTTGACATATTTTCAACATCTACTAAAATGTTTCGTTCCTCTAAGACTTCACAAATTAACGGTATATATTTCTTCTTCCTAAACAATATTGCTATTTCGTTTAGCGGCATTCCCATTTCTATCAACTCTTCAATTCTATCTGCAATAAACTCAGCTTCTTCTTTAGGATTTTCAAATTCTTTATATACGATATCTCCTTTCTCATACTTTCCATTTCTACTTATCATTTGCTTATCTTCTCTTGTTGAATTTCTTCTAATTGATTGTTCTGCAATTTGTATAACTCCTGATGTTGATCTAAAGTTATCCTCCAGTTTAACAACTTCAACCCCATCTATATCTGTTTCAAAATTTTTTATAAATGTGTAATCACTTCCTCTGAACTGATAAATTGCCTGATCAGCATCTCCAATGACCATTGTACGAACACCCATTTTTATGAACTCTTTCACTATTTCAGCCTGTAAGAAATTCACATCTTGATATTCATCAATAATCAAAAATTTTATTGAATTCTTTACTTTCTCTCTAAACTCAGCATCTTTTCTTAACATTCCAATAAACTCATGTTGAATTGTTGAAAAATCAAAATAATGTTTTTCCTTTAATAAATTAACATAATTCTCTACTGCTTTTTTTAATGGTTTGGGAACTAAGGAATAATCTGTTTCGTTTTCCAAAATAAGACTACATATAGACAAAAAACGATTCGTATCTATATACTTTCTCATAAATCTATTTCTGTCTTTTTCTGTTGATCCAATTTTTTCAATGTTGCCAACCCCTATTTTATCAAAATATCTATTTATAAAATGAATATTTTTCATCGAATCTAAAACAGTATAATCATTATATTTATCCGTATACTCTTGAAGCAATCTGATACATATTCCATGAATTGTTCCTATTATCATATCAGCAGCTCCGACATCTATTCCCTTTTCTTGAAGTCTATTTTGTGTACGTATTTTTAACTCCGCTGCTGCCTTTTCCGTAAATGTACATACAACAAGTTCGCTCGGTTTATATCCTTCTTGCATTCTTTTAGCAATTACCTCTTCAGCGACCCGTGTTTTTCCTGCGCCTGCACCCGCCAGTACCTTTAGATGTTTACTATCAGAATTGATTGCTTTTAACTGTTCAGTAGTAAATTCATCTTTTATTTCAATATCTAGTCCCAAACAATTTTTTATTAATTCAACAGTTGATTCTTTTGTAGATTCGCCATTCTCAATTCTTTGAATGGTCTTAGAAGTCAAGTCTAGTTTTTCGGCAAGTTCCTCTCTTGACAATCCATTTTCTTTTCTATACTGTAACAGTTTTTTTCCGTTTACCTTCAATGCGACTCCTCCTTTTTCTTTTGCTCATCATACACAACAATCTAATCATACTCAAGGACATTGTATTATTTACTAAAAATGTCCAAACAATTAACTATTTGGACATTTTTTTACTATTCTTTTCGTATCAGGCAAATAACTCGCCTGCCCAAAAAAGTATCGCCACCTGATAGAGGTGG
>ERZ827524.1199-NODE-1199-length-26542-cov-55.187878_pt1 | contig 26542 bp, 34 predicted proteins | sample MGYA00519702_ERZ827524 | MGnify/ENA primary metagenome ERZ827524 (study PRJEB31778, sample SAMEA3449341) | human gut metagenome | biome: human gut; feature: human-associated habitat; material: faeces | place: United Kingdom | collected 2010/2012 ...
GTTGGGGTGAGTTATGAAGATGATAGCGTTCAGACTTAGTGATGATGAGTTAAAACTTGCAGAGCATAACGCTATATCAAGTGGGTTTACCAGCATCAATACATTTGCCAGGCATAATGTACTTAATGTTGATGTTCAACCATCAAATATACCCGTCAGCAATGAATCATCAAAGGCTGTTAAAACCTGTTTATACCCTCATGAAATAGAACTTGTTAAACGTAATGCAGCCCTTCACGGCATGAGCATGAGCAGAGAAATTGCTATTCGTGTGCGTCAGTCTTTGTTAAAGAATGAAGTCTGTCTTTACCCTGATGAAGTTAAGGAGCTTAAAAAATTATCAACTGCTGTAGATCGTGTTGGTCGCAACATTCATTTTATCATAAAAGGTGAAAGATTTTGCACGGTTAACGATCCTGATTTCAGAAAAGACGTTGTTGAAGTGATTGAACTGTGTAAGCAAATTGATTCAAAACTTGAAACGTTAACCAAGAGTGTTGTTAACAGATTTGGGTGATTTATGGGTGTGTATGTAGAACAGGAATACCGTATTAAACGCGCTAAAGGGACTGGGCGTGATCCGAAATCTCCTAAGTTATCGGGAAGACATATACATGCCAGTAAATCGGCTTTTAATCATAAAGTCAGACATGGCACAGACAAGAAAGCATATACCTGGACGCCAACAAAAGAAGTCACTTTTAAAATCACAGGTTCAGGGAAAACTGCCGCAGGTATCAAAAACGGTATTGATTACATTACCCGTAATGGTGAACTTGAGGCTTACTGTTATGATGGAAAAGGTTCCGAGCAAACAGGGAAAGGAGAAGACTTTAACAGGGAGTTTACTTCAACTTTATCTAAAGGAAATGATTACTCCAGAACATATCGTGGAGAAAACATCGATCATGTGAAAAACATGGTCTTTTCACCACCACCAGAAGCTGGAGTAAGCAGGGAAGACGCTCTGAAAGCTACGATAGAATTTCTTAAAGAGACTTATCCAAACCATGCTTTCGTTGCCGTATACCATGATGATAAAGAAGATCATCCTCATGTACATGTTAATATTAAACTTCGTGATGAAGAAACAGGAAGGAGATTAAGACTTACTAAGTCTGAAACCAGGAAGTTCAGAAACGGTTTTCATAGAAAACTGAAAGGTATGGGATATGATGTTACCGCTACATGGAAAAAAGATCCCGAACGTAAACGGGAGATTGAGCGATTACAGGCTGAAAATCCGAAAAGACTCCGGAATGTTTACAAGGTTGTGGATTTTGGGGAGACTTCATATCAGAATAAGGCAGGGGAAAAACGAACACCTTTCCTCACTTATGAAACTTTAAAAGGTGGAAAGCAGGTTACGATTTGGGGTAAAGACCTGAAAAATCATTTCGAGTCTGAAAAGCTCCAGCCAGGAACGCTTATCAAAGTTAAAAAACTGGCTCCTACGCTTGTACGTAGCCCGATGTTTAATGATGATGGAACTGTTGCAGGCTACAGGGAAACGCATCGCAATAACTGGCAGATTGAAAATATTGCCCTTGAGCGGAACAGAGAACGTCAGGTTCATGAGCGTGAAACCAGGCAGCCGGAAGAGAGCGACGTTAAAAAGCAGCTATCCAGAAAACATGAGCAAGGTCACAATATCGGGTTTGCTCTTGAACACGGGTTTACAAAGGATTCAGAAGAACATAAAAAACTAAGAATACAGCAAGAGAGGAACTGGAAAGGCCTGGGATTTTAATTTGATTTCGGCGCAGGTGAACAAAGCGGCTACTTTGCTCACCTGCTAATCACAACAACCTACGAGGGAGGTTATCATGACTGAGCATGATGCTATCTGCATTTCTGCACTTCATCAAATTTTTAGTGATGAAGAACATTTGAGTGAGCAACAAAAAGACATTATTCTGATGTACGCTTATGGCTATACCCTGAATGAAATTGCTGATTTCAAAGGACTAAAGCCTTCAACTGTCAGAAAATATCTTGATTCTGTAAGAGCTGAACTGGGAGGTGTCTCGTTGGCAGGGATCAGAACACTGGTACTCATTCGGACTAATGCCCTTCTCGTGTCAAGTCTTTCCAGGATCAGTGAGAGGGGGAATTTATGAAAAAATATCTGCTTTTTGCTTTGCCGTTCTTCGTTGTTGGTTGTAGTGAAGAAGTAAAAAGTGTGGATTGGTGGGGGCAGCATCTTACGGAAGCTAAACAAAAGCAGGCAGAGTGTGAGAAGTCTGGCTCTGATTCTCAGAACTGTAAGAATGTTAAACAAGCATTGTTTATTCAGTCTCAGAAGGATGCTCCAGTCCCTACATTCGATTAACTAATGTTTAAATCATACTAAAGCGCCCATATGGGCGCTTTTTTTTGCATGATCACACGAATCATAATATGACCATTTTGTCAATGGTATTTGATCGTATTGTTGAGCATTGTTATTTTGCGAATCATGTTCGCATCTAAAACAAATCCAAAACACACTTATAGTGAATTGATTAAATGAAGGAGAAACCAGATAAGTCATCGGAAAAAGGGGTTTATGTCACAATAAAACTCGATCCAAGGTTGAATGCATTTATCGAAGAGAAAACGAAAACATCTTTGCTTAGTAAGAGGAAGCAAATTATTTACTTATTAATGCAGAGTATGCGTATTGATGGATATATGGAGCGTTAGCTATGGCGTCTTTATTCCCAGCATTGTTGCTGTGTGCGGCGTCAGTTCATCCGGATACGATAAATGATATTGCACGGGTCGAGAGTGGCTTCAATCCTTATGCTGTGGCTGAAATTATTCCTGAAAGGGAACGCGGTAGCTATGGCAAAAGTGTTATCAGTCATATGCCCAAAAGTAAGGAGGAAGCTCTTACAGTTATCAGAGAAATTGAAAACAGAAAAAGACGTTATTCTGTCGGATTGATGCAGATTACCAACAGTAATTTTTCTTTTTATTCCACGTCCGCAGAAAAACTCCTTGATCCGTGTGAAAACTTGTCTGTTTTCGAAAAGATTATCGTGGATTGTTATAAACGAGGGAGGAGCCTGGAGAATGCGCTTAGTTGTTACTATACAGGAAATTTTAGTAACGGTAAGCGAAAAGAAAAAGAATTTAATAATACAAGTTATGTTGAGCGAATTGGTTATATAGGGAACGAAAAAAAATATGTTGTACCAGGTACAAGAAGCAACGGGGGAGAACAGCGAAAAAATCGTTCACACAATGCGTCAGTTATCTGGCCCGAAACCATTCTGAAATCTGCTTTTGTTGATAACTCACATCCAACAAAAGTTATTAATTAACAGGACTTATAAAATGTCATTTAAGAAATCAGTATGTAATCGTATCAGTTCATCTGTCACTGCTGTAATGCAGCGTAAAAATAAGGTAGTTATGGCAGTCGCCGGGGCAACAGTTGCATCACCGGCCTTTGCGGATGGATTTTCAAAAGCGGAAACGCTGCTGGAAAAGGTTAAAACAGGGCTTAGTGGTCTTTCACTGGTCACGGTGACTATTGCCTGTCTGTGGGTCGGCTACAAGGTTCTGTTTGGTGGAAGCACGATTCGTGAATGCTCACCTATCATCATCGGGGCAATTGTTATCGCCAGTGCGGCTGAAGTTGCATCAATGATGGTTAACTAATAAAGCGGGGACGATAGTATGTCTACACTTTATAAAGCGATGACACGCCCTGCTATGTATGTGGGTGTTCCTGTCGTCCCTCTTACTGTGGTTGCAGGGGCGTTATTTCTGGCGGGGGTTTATATCAGCAAGCTGATCTGGCTGGCTATTCCTGTCGCGGTTTTTGTTCTCAGAATGATAACTAAACAGGACGACCACATTTTTAACCTTTACTTTCTTAAGCTGAAAATGCTCGGAAACTCAGTGTGTAATCGTTTTTTTGGCGCACGAGCGTTCCTCTCCGGACAATATGAAGCTGTTGAAATTGATGAGTTTGTTAATGCCATGAAACTGAATGAGCGAATCACTACTGGTAAATATATCCCATATTCAAGCCACGTTGATAAAAACATCGTCAAAACAAAAAACGGTGATTATGTAGCGACATGGCAACTGATGGGGATTAACTTTGAGTCAATCTCTGCGGAGATGTTAGAAACTATTGACTCACAGGTTGCCACTCTTGTTCGTTCATTTTCCGGACTGCCCGTTTCATTTTATAACCATTCATGCAGGGCGAGTTTTTATGATGCCTTTACCACAAAATCAGGTAATAAATATGCTGATATAATATCAGATTGTTATTATGGTTCGATGAAGAAAAATAAATTCAAGGGGAACACTCTTTACTTTACGCTGATCTACAGACCAGACGGGCGTGTAGAAAAACTGGAAAAACGCAAAAAAAGTATTAAAGAAAAGAAAGATGATATTAACATTCATGTGAAGAGAATGAATGAAATGATTAATACATTCTCTGGCGCTCTTGATAAATTTACCTGTAAACTTCTTGGTATGTATGAGGAGAACGGAAAGGTATTTTCTTCTCAACTGTCATTCTATAATTATCTTCTGACAGGGAAGTTGCAAAAAATCAGAGTAACTGATTCTCCGGTGTATAACGTTCTTGGTGGAGTGGATGTGTTTTTTAACCATGATACCGGACAGATATGCCGCATTGATGGAAATAAATTCTTTCGTTCTATTGAAATTAAAGATTTCTGTAGTGAGACTGCATCCGGTGTTTTTGATGTGCTCCAGTATTCTGATGCTGACTATATTATTACGCATTCATATACATCCATGAGCAAATCAGAAGCATTGAGTACCATTAAACGTGCGGAAAAACAGTTAAAGAGTACAGAAGATGATGCGGTTACTCAATTGCAGGAACTGGAAAAGGCAAAAAATGATATTGTGTCCGGTGATATATCCTTTGGTTACTACCATTTCACGCTAATGGTAATGGCGGACAGTATCAGGGAGCTTGACGAATCTGTAAGTAAAATTACGGCAGACTTTACTGACCTGGGAATTATTCCGGCATTGTCAACCATGTCATTGCCAGCGGCATATTTTGCCCAGCTTCCGGCGGTTTTTCATTTAAGGCCGCGTTTATCTCCGGTATCGAATGTAAATTTTGTCGAACTGGCATCATTCCATAATTTCTACCAGGGGAAACGCGATAAAAACTGCTGGACAGAAGCGGTTGCTATTCTCAAAACACCAAGCAAACAGGCGTATTATCTGAATTTACATAACTCAGTACTGTTTAAAGATGAAACAGGTGAAAAGAATCTTGCTAATACTAAAGTTATAGGAACGGCGGGTTCAGGTAAGACAATGTTTCTGTCATATCTTGCCTGTTCATTACAGAAATACAATAACCCCGAAACTTTTGCTGATTCTGCAAAAAATAAGAAGTTAACGTGTGTCTTTCTTGATAAGGACAGAGGGGCTGAATTATGTATCCGAATGCTTGGTGGGGAATATTACACCGTAAAAAGCGGTGAGCCGACAGGATGGAATCCTTTTGCTCTGGAGGCAACAAAACGTAACCGTATTTTTGTCAAACAACTGATGGAGATTCTGTGTACCAGAAATGGTGAAAGATTATCGACAAGAGAAAGATTGCTTATTAGCGAAAGTGTTGATGCTGTGATGGATTTTCCTCCTGGCGAAATGCGGGAATATGGCATTACCAGAATGCTTGAGCATCTTATGCAGAGAGATGATCGGGATGAGCAGGAGAACGGGATTATCCTTCGGTTGTCCCAATGGGCTAATGGTCAGGCTCATGGCTGGGTTTTTGATAATGCTAAAGACACATTCAATATTCAGCATGTCAATAATTTTGGCATTGATGGCACCGAGTTTCTTGATGATCCGATGGTATGTGCACCAATTACTTTCTATCTGCTGTATCGCATTACGCAGCTTCTTGACGGTCGGCGTCTTGTTATCTTCCTGGATGAGTTCTGGAAATGGCTACAGGATGAAGCATTCAGCGACTTTGTCTATAACAAGCTGAAAACAATTCGCAAGCTGAACGGGCTGGTTATTCCGGCAACTCAGTCTCCGGATGAAATACTGAAGAATAAGATTTCACGGGCTGTGGTTGAAGTATGCAGCACCAGTATTTATCTGGCTAACCCTGATGCCGATTACAATGATTATGTGGAAGGGCTTAAGCTGACACCAGAAGAATTTAATATTGTTAAAAATCTTGATCCAATGTCGAGACAGTTCCTGATTAAAAAAAGCAGTCTTAAAAAGGGGGATGGTAAATCATTTTCAGCACTTGCGACACTCGATTTATCGGGACTTGGTGGATATCTGAAAATATTGTCTGCTAGTGCAGATAATCTGGAAATTTTTGAAAGTATTTATCATGAAGGAATGGAGCCTGATGACTGGGTTCCTGAATATCTCGAACGGGCAATCTGACGGTGAATTTATGAAACGTGTAAAAACATTTATGCTGATATCATTATTGACGGCTTCATTTTATAGTAGCGCAGGAATTCCGGTTGCTATTGATGCCAGTCCGGAATGGGCTGTTGAAGCCGCAAGATGGACAGAACGACTCAAACAATGGTCCGAAACTGCGCAACATTATCAGAGTCAGATTCAGGCATATAAAGACCAGTTAGCCACGGCAACAGGTATAAGGAATATTGCGGCATTCACAAATGAACTAAGTAATCTACAATCAGAACTGACAAATATTTATAAGCAGGGGAACAGTTATATTTCTGATTTTACCAGTAATCCCGAAGGTGCATTGAGCAGCCAGGCTAAAAATCTGTTCAGCAAGTATGGAGCCTTCGATATGTGTAATACGGGCTATGAACGTAATGATAATCTCTGTAAAGCACGGATTGTTTCAACGGCTGCCAGTATTGAACAGGGAAATGAGATCAATAAGCAGTTATCAAATGCAATGTCTCAGATTCAGAGTTTAAGTAGCCGAATTGAGGCTTCAAAGGATATCAAAGAATCCCAGGATTTGGCTAACGCATTACAGGCGCAGTCGTTAAAAATGCAGGCGATAAAAATGCAGTATGATGTCTGGAATAATAAAAATAAAGCAGATCATGAGATGTTGATCACACAAGAACAAGAGGCCTTTATTAAACAGCAGAAAGAAGCTGAACCATTAACTTTTGATTAAAAGGTGGATATATGGCTCAGGGGTTTTTCGTTAAATATAATTCTACCGTTATGGATTCGGTAGATAAAATCAGCTCCAGTTATCAAACACAATTTGCTAATGATATTATGTCGTTAGCGACGGTATCGGTTACGTTATATGTACTATGGAAAGGATATCAAATACTTGCCAGTAAAACTCAGACGCCCTTGCAGGATTTAGTATGGGATCTATCAAAATTTGCAATCATAATCATGTTTATAACTAATGCGGATGGGTATTTAACTGCGGCCACTGATGCGTTGCAAGGCATGAAAGATGGTTTTTCTGGAGGGGTGAGTGTCTGGCAAACTTTAGATAACTTATGGAAAAGTACGCAAAATCTTGGCGCGGAAATATACTCTTTAGATAAATCAACATATGTTAAAGATCAAGGTGTAGTTGGACAGTTTTTAATATGGACTGGCTCGCTTATTTTAATGGCTGTTAGTGTGGTTGTTTTTTTAACAGCAGATGTAACGATGAAACTCCTGATTATTACAGCACCGATATTTATCTTTTGTCTCATGTTTGGTTTTATTCGGAGCATGTTTAATAATTGGTTACAATCGTTATTCTCCAGTATTCTGACAGTTCTATTTGCCAGTTTAGTGATTCGGATAGCAATGGATTTTCAAGGGATGATCCTTTCCCATGCTATTCGTGCTGCACAAACAGGGAATGTAAATCTTGTATCTACAGGTGCTATGGGCTTTATGGCTGGGTTTTTGGGGGCTTTATTGGTTCTTATAGCTAAAGGTTTTGCTGTCCAGTTAGCAGGTGCAGGTGTTGAAGGTGCTGTTCAGGGCGCAGCCATGATGGGGCTGGGTGCTGCTGGTATGGCTACTGGTAAGTCTCTGATGCTTGGCGGTCGTGCTGGTTTAGGTTTTGGCTTAGGGATGGCCGGAAGAACGGGCATGAATTCTTTATCTGGGAAAGCAGGGAATCTGATGGGGCGTGGTGCGCGAACAGCCGCTGAATGGGCGGGTGAAAAGGGATATCAGGCGCTGGCTCCGACAGGTGCTTTGGGGATGAAGGCGAGAAGACTTGCATCCCTGGAAAAAGCACGAGCGAGGAATGCCGCATGAATATAATGAAACGTTTTTTTTATGTGATGTCCCTGAACTGGATACTGACGTTTGTTGATAAACATATCACCTCCGGATGGAGCAGGAAGAGAAAGCTAATAACCCAGCTTATTATTTTAATCACGGGAATTACCTTATTTAAGGTCTTAGGTGGAATCAGTCAGAGCTGGTTGTGACATGCTTCATTATTTTGTCATGATACTTTATTTTGTCCTAATCCTTCTTTTAGGAGTGTTTACCTGCTTCGCAGGAATAAGACTTGGTTTAGGGCTTGCGGGGAAATGGAGAAAGGGTATGGATCTTCGCTTTTTGCTTCTTATTGGTGGGATTCTTTTTCTTCATCTTGGCCTTTATCTCTTAAAGGTGTTCGTGAACGCTTAATAAGGTGAATTTATGCGATGTGTGATTCTTTTGTTTTTCCTGTTTCAGATTTCCGGATGTACCACAAGGAATACCCTTCCTTCTGATGTTTCCGGCGAACTGGAACCCATTAACCACAGCCAGGTAATCAGTTATGAGTGAAAAAATCGAAAAGAAGATTGAGACAGCTAAATCCTTCGAAAGACAACTCTATGCAGAAAATGAACGGTCTAAGAAAAATGCATGGCGTGTTGCAGTGGCAGCATCATTACTGTCCTTATGTCTTGGGGCTGCAATTTGTGTTCTTGTGCCATTAAAAGAAAAAGAGCTTGCTATTGTGGCTGTTGGCGAAAAAACAGGCCGTACAGAACTGATTACTCAGGTTAAACAGGAAAAGATCCTGCAATCTGAAGCGCTTGGGCGGTATTTTGTAAACACGTATATTACTTTACGTGAAGGTTATAATTATCCGTCTCTTCAGTATGATTATGAGACTGTACAGCTATATAGCTCGAATACAGTAAAGGACGATTATCTTCGTCTGTATAACAGCGATATGGCTCCTGATAAAATTTATCATAATAACGGTTCTTACGTTGCGGTTGAGGTCATCTCCAATATTATTTCTGACGCAACCGCGCCAGATAAACTGGCCTCTGTGCGTTTTAAAAAAACGACGAGAAACTTCACGACCGGACAGGTTTCAGTTTCATACTGGACGGCTCGTGTGACATATCGTTTTGAACCAGAAAAGTCGGTTAAAAGTTCCAGTCGTGAGCTTAATCCTCTCGGTTTTACGGTAACCAGTTACCAGACAGATCGGGAAGTCAGGGGGGAATGATGAAGAAATTATTTATTGCTACATGTTTATTGCTTCCTGGGCTTGTGTATTCAGCAGCGACTCCGTTACCTTCTGGATTTGATGCAAGGATGCAGACTGTGAGTTATAACGGTGCGAATACGACCGTTATCCGGTCAAAGACAGGATTTCTCACATCAGTTGTTTTTGATGAAGGTGAGGCTGTTATCAGTGCAAAGGCTGGTTTTCCTGCCGGATGGGAAATCACAACCGATGATAATGTTGTTTACATCAATCCGCGTCCCGTTGTTCAGGAACAGGAAGGCGATGAAGGCGAAAAACTGAAAAAGGTTTTCCAGCCAACAGAAAAGGAATGGGACACGAATCTTTTTGTCAGAACAACAAAGCGGATTTACAGTCTGGATCTAATCCTTCTGTCAGAAGAAAAACAAGCGCAACCTGCTTATGTTGTACAATTCCGCTATCCATCAGAAATAGCGAAAAAGAATGCAGAAGAAGTAAGGCTGGCAAAAGAAAAACAGGAAAAACTCAGACAGAAGAAACTGATTTCTGAAAGTTTTGAAAAAGCCGATGCGCCTAAAAACTGGGATTATTTCATGCGAGTCAATGAAAAATATGACAGTCGTCGTATCGCCCCTGATTTTGCTTATGATAATGGCATATTTACCTTTTTAGGTTTTAACTCCGGGAAAGTATTCCCAGCTCCATTTGCTGTAAGAGATGGTCAGGAACAGACACTTGCTTTTAATGTGGAAACAAAAGGCAAGTATAAAATCATGGTTATCCACAACGTTAATGACAAATTTGTTTTACGCTATGGAAACAGCGTTGTTGGTGTTGTGAATAAATCTTTCGGAAAAGTATTAACCGACCAGAGGAATACATCTTCTCCTGCGGTAGAACGTGTTGAGGTGAATAATGACTGATATGAAAAAAACAGATGATTTAGTTGATGATGCGAATCAGTCAAAGCTGGAAAGTAAACCCGTTCATGATATCGGTGATATCAGGAACAAAAATAATCGTATGCGTTCTGGCTTTCTGTTTGGTCTGATGGCTGTATTAGTTATTGGTATTTTTGCGCTGAAAACATATAAAAATTATTTTGCAGATGACCAGCAGAAAGCATCAGAATCAACAGGCGATACCAGTATTTCTCAGGTAAGTAAAATCCGTACTGGTCTTGGTCAGAATTTTGACCCTGTTGAGAACAAAGCAATTATCAATCCAGGCGCTACTGGTTCTGGTAATACTGTTTCTGACGGTCATAAAGAAGTGCCACAGGAGGGGTTTAGGAAATATTTGTCAATACCTGTTGCTGGTCAGGGAGGGAGTCAGACTGGCGCGAGTGGCAGCAGCAGGACATCGCAGACATCAGAGCCACAGGAAGAAAGGAAAGAATCAAAAGAAAATGTGCCTGGTAAATCAGGAATGAAAGTGACTGCGATTAATCTCGATCCTGATCTCTATATTGAGGAAAACAGGCTTATACCGTGTGCTTTAACCACACGCTTTGTTTCTGATGTTGCAGGTCGTATCAGTTGTGTTTTTACAGAAGATGTATGGAGTGCTAATCACCACACAAAATTACTGGAACAGGGAACTAAGGCTTTTGGTCGTTACCAGACCGGAACGCTGAATCATGGACAGGGCAGAATGTTCGTTATGTGGGAGCAGTTGCGGACGCCTGATAATAAACGAATCGATATGGTAAATACAGCAGCGGCTGGTCCCCTGGGGGAAGCAGGCATTGATGGATGGATCGATTCTCACTTCTGGGAGCGTTTTGGTGGTTCTCTTATGCTCAGTATGGTTCAGGATGTAGCGGCGGCGGCGGCGGATAATGCACCTGGTAAAGATCGTAATGTGGATTATACCGAAAACTCACGACAGGCAATGGCTGAAATGGCTAAAGTCGCACTTGAGAATTCGATAAATATTCCTCCAACAATGTATAAAAACCAGGGTGACATAATCACTATTATGGTCGGGGAAGACATTGATTTTTCTGATATCTATGAGTTAAAGGTAAAATAGTATGAGTGGCGTTATTCCTGTCAGCATTAGCAATAAATCGCTCGATTTTTATAAAAATCAAGTATTCCAGTCTTTTCTTGATATTGAAGGGCTAACAGAAATTGCTGTCAACCGTCCTGGTGAAATCTGGACGGAAATTAATGGTGACTGGACATTCCATAATAATGACAGTGTGACCTTTGATTTTTGTAAACGTTTTTCTCAGACGCTGGCATCATTTCGGGGAGATGAAATCGGCGATACCAAGCCATTACTTTCAGCAACACTGGAATCAGGAGAACGTGTACAGGTCGTTTTTCCTCCTGCATGTGAGAGAAATACTATTTCAATCACTATACGTAAACCATCGACACGGCAGATAACGCATAAAGAATATGTGGCGAACGGTTTTTATGATTATGTCCAGTCAGGAAAAAAACACAGGACATACGATGATGAGCTTCTTGATTTATTCAGAGCGAGAAATATCGCTGCTTTTATGGAGCTTGCCGTAGCAGCAGGGAAAACCATTGTATTTGCCGGAGCAACGGGTTCCGGTAAAACAACCTATATGAAGAGTCTTATCGATTTCATACCATTGAATACGCGGCTGATTACGATTGAAGATGCGGAGGAAATCAAATTTTTTATTCATAAAAATTATGTGCATCTTTTTTACCCTTCGGAATCCGGCAGTGATTCCGGCTCTATCATAACAGCAGCGAAATTAATCAAATCCTGTTTGAGAATGAAACCTGACAGAATTTTACTGGCGGAAATTAAAGGTGGCGATGCCTGGGATTTTGTGAAAGTTGCTGGTTCTGGTCACAGTGGAAGCATGACGTCCATTCACGCGGCCTCGGCAAAAGATGCCATCATTCAGATGGTGACAAAATGTTATCAGAACAGAGAATGTCAAAATCTTCCTTTTGATGTTCTTCGTAAAATCATTATGGACAGTATTGATATTGTTGTTCATGTAGGCAGGGATGGTGTTGTCAGGCATATGAGCGACATCTATTACAAAGGGGCTGAATGTGAAAACTTTTAATAAGTCGCAATCTGTTTTTATATTCGCTGTTATGCTTGTTGCGGCATGGTTTGCAGGTTCATTTATTTTCTTTGTGCTTTACTTCAGCCAGATAAAGAATCTGAAACCATTGAAGGCTGTGTTCAGATCCATTGATGCGTACAGGATGGATATTTTTACAGACAGCCTTACTTTATCTGTTGTGACTACGGATATCAGAGTTTTAGCCTTTGTTGCACTTGGAGCAGGATTTGTCGTGTCTCTTATCATCCCTGTTGCGGCGTTGATAAAACTGAACGAGAAGAAAGAAAATATTTTCGGTGATGCGCGATTTGCGACAATTAATGATATTCGTGAGTCTAACAGTTTCACGCTTGACGGTGACGAAAAAGACGGGATTATCGTTGGTATAAAAGACAAGAAAATCATACGCTATGTGGGAGCAGCATTCAGTGCGATGGGAGCCGGAACAAGGGCTGGTAAAGGTGCTGGTATAGTCATCACTAATCTTATGAAGTACTGGTGGAGTGTTATTATTCTCGATCCAAAAAGGGAGTGCTTTAATATCACCAGTCTTATCAGGAAGGTGATTTTAGGTCATGAGGTTTATAAATTTGATCCCTTTAGTCCGGTAACGCACCGCTTTAACCCTTTGTATTATGTCAGCATGGGAACGAGTGAAGGTTTTAATCAGCTTGAAAATCTAGCATTGATTATTTACCCCTATAAGACAGATGGTGCGGATGCTGGTAGCTATCTTAATAAGACGGCGGGTGGTGTTTTTAAATCTTATGCTGTCGCTTTATGGTTTATGATTAAGAATGATAGGGCTGGACTAAAAACGCTTGATATTGAGCCTGTCTTCTCAATGTCTAAAATTAATCAGCTTTTTGAGCGTGCAGAACCCGAACATCTTCTTTCATTCATGAATGATATTCGTTCAGAATTAAGGGGGAAAGACAAAACGCTTGCTGATATTGGTGTCGCTGGCCTTAAGGCATTCATTGATATGGAGGATAAAACAAAAGCACAACTCAAAAGCAATTTTCTTAATGGATTATCACCGTTTGCTAACCCCAATGTGGCAAATGCTACTGATGGAAATGATTTTGATTTGCGGCAGGTGCGGAAAAAGCGGATGACAATTTATTTCTGTATTTCTGGTGATAATGCCAGGTTGGCTGAAAAAATAACAAATATTTTCTTTCAGCTTGCTATACAGGTGAATCTTGAAAAGATGCCAACGGATGATCCGGAAATAAAGCATGACTGCCTTTTTCTACTGGATGAATTCCCGTCAATTGGTGCTGTAGATTACATCAAGAGTAAATCTGGTCTCATTGCTGGTTACAAGCTGAAATTGTTGATTGTTTACCAGGTCGGCTCTCAGCTTGAGGAAATCTACAGTTATGCAGGCAGTAAAACATTACTGGCAAGTGCACCCTGCAAAATTGTTTATTCCGCTTCTGATGTTAAAGATGCGCGGGAGTTATCAGAAGCGATGGGGACACGAACAGTAACTATCGGTTCGAAAAGCAAAAGTCGTAGTCGTGGAGGAACATCGAGATCTGAATCAGAAAGCCTTATTGAGCGTCCACTGGTAACAACAAATGAACTACTTACACTGAAATTTAGTGAAGAAATCCTGGCAATGAAGGGAGAAAACCCGATTCGTTGTGAAAAGGCATTCTACTATCTCAATGAGTATTTCTTTGGTGACTTTGTGAAGGTTGCTCCGGAACTTGCAAACATTTTCCCCAGGAAAAAAGGAAAGCTGGTTATGCCTCCACAGAAAGTATTTGAAAATGAAATCGTCGCAAAAGGGTATCTGGCAGTAAAAGATGTTCCTGATCTCGATAAAGCGGCGTAAAGGAGAACATGATGAAGAAATTAGTGGTTTTATTGATTTCCATTCTTGCTGGTTGTTCATCACCGCCAGAGCCAACACCCGTGCAGTTTGAAAAGGCAAATGAAGTGATCAATCCCTCATTGCCATATGTCCCCGATTTTCACGGTGTCATAAAGTCAGACGTTAGCGGTAAAGGATGGGTTTATGAGATCACTTCCTTATCCGGAGTACAGGCCAGAACGCCGACGTTTTATTACGCTCTGGCTCATGCGGACAGGATTGTAGTGACAACACATGATGCTGGGCTGTGGTTTCGAATCAGAGATCTGTTGAAGATGGAAGGGGCAACAGCAGTCGTGGAATGGCGAAACGAGAAAAGTTTTTTACCTGAACAGGGAAAAATAGTTTTCATTAAAGCACAAAACGAGGTGAAAAATGACTGGAAAAAATAGAGTGGTTTTACCTGTCTTGCTGGCGTTAGGATTAATATCAACAAATGCTAATGCATCTGATCCTTGCGCTTCGGTACTTTGCTTATATGGAAAAGCAGTCGGGCAAGGTGGAGGGAGTGAGTGCAGAAGTGCTGAAAAGGATTTTTTTAATATTCTGAAAAAGAAAAAAGGAAGCATTCGCTGGAGTAAAACATTTGATGCCCGTAAAGCATTTCTGAATCAGTGTTCAACGGCTGATCCTGCTGCTATATCGAAAATCATGAGTAAGTTTGGTCGTGTCAGAGGCTGATTAAATCCTGATACCCGCGCCAACGGCTATCAGTGGACATACAGGAGAAAAATTATGAGCGAAATCCGATTGGCAACACCATCATACCGACTTGTAACTCTGGCATCCGACATTAACAATATTAAAGAAATTTATTCTGATGAAGAGTTAAACTGTTTACTGGAAGCTGTTAATCAGAATTGCCCAGCCAGAATTGTGTTAGGTAGTGTGGAGAAGGGGAAAGAAACGCCGCTCAAGTGGTGTTTTAGAACAATGCCAGAGCGTATTTCAGTTGAAGAAATTAATGAGGTTAAAGTTTATCCAGAGTTATTCTGAATAGAAATAACAAGTAAACGCCGCAGATTCCAGATTTTAATCTGGAATTTGCGGGGTTGAACAACCGAAGGGCGTTAGTTTTATGATGAATAAATTTAGTAATGTCAATCGTATGCTTCGGCAAGTTTTTGTTTTTAGTTTTGTTACAGCACCATCACTAGCCTTATTTATTGTTTTTGTGTTTTTTTCGTTTAATAACTCAATTGCTGGTTCATTTTTAAAAGAGGCCAGGGGGCTTATAACCGATACTCCTTCTGATAAGGTTAACGTCTGTCTTTTCGAAAAGGGCGTACCACAGGATATGGAGTTGACAAACTCCACAACTGAACATGTATTAAAAAATAAATGTATAACAACGTTAGTTGATGCTGCTGACTGGCAGGAATCTGTTGACGGTTCCATTCGATATTTTTATTGGTTGTCAGTTGTTGTTGGCTTTGTGGTCTGGCTTACCTTTAATTTTCATGCACTGGAAGAACTATTTTATCGTAGAAACAGAAAAGGATACGTTGAATGAGGGTTTTGTTAAGCATGATTTTATTCCTGTTTACTGCTTTTCAGTCTGCAAATGCAGGTGGAATACCTGGTGCTTTAGCAGGAATACTTTCTACATTAAACCAGGAAATCCAGGGGAAAGTTATTCGTGTTCTCGATGGCGATACCATTGAAGTATTACAGGATAAAAAGCCCATCAGGGTTCGCCTGGCAAACATAGATGCTCCTGAAAAGAAACAGGCTTTCGGGCACTGGTCAACAAATCAACTTAAAGCCTTGCTCGCCGGACAATCCGTTACCGTCTCTTATACGCAAACAGACCGCTACGGACGCATTATCGGTCGTGTGTTCACGATGAACGGCACAGAGGCCAGCCGCTTTATGGTTCAGTCTGGTGCTGCATGGGTATATGAACGTTACAACGCGGATGAGTCATTACCGGCTCTGCAACGGGAAGTGCAGGAACAAAAACGAGGTTTATGGGCTGACAGTAATCCGGTTCCTCCGTGGGAATGGCGGCATAAAAATTAAGGAGACTTAAATGAATATTCATTTACTTTCAGAAGTATTGTTCCGCGTCTGGATTATCGCTTTGATTGTGATTTTATTTATAGTTGTTAAATATTACAGGCGTGTCCATTACAGACTCAACTCACTGTCTGAAACGATAAAGCGCACACAGGGAGGTGTTAATAAGCGAATATCTGAAAACAGAGAACTGCTTGAACTTATAAAGAATCAATATCCTGAAATTCTGGATGAATATCCGTGGGTAAGTGGTTGGCTTGATTCACAGGAAAAGTTTTTGGTAGCTCTTGCTGATAAGTCAGGTATCGATAGAAACAGTTGAGATAGTTATCATTTTTTATTAGCGATACTAATGATTCTGTCTTTTTATCTTTGTGCAATATTAAAGTCTTCTCTTTAAATCAGAGGATAAGAACAATGATGACAAAATATGATAAGGAACGATTCAATAAAAGAATCAGTGATGAAGTACAGATTAGTGCTGATATCCGTATTAATGACTTCATGACAGAAAGTGCAACTTACGTCACCATAACGGAATCCCCCCTGTATGAGCGAGTCTGTCACTATGCCTTGCAACATGGTGAAGATTTACAGGGGATGTTTAAGGATGAAAAATATGAATATATGTCCTGTTTTGTTCGTGATGTTGCTGAATTCAGAAGTAATTTTGAAAGCGAAGAGCTTTTAAAACCTCTGTTTAACCATGATAAAGGTGATACTGTTGAGTTTGTTATCAGCGTTCCTGAAAAAAGAGTCGAGGATTACGGTGATATAGTCAGAAAAGAGTTCGTAGATATAATTCAGAAGCATGTAATAACCATTAATAATAAGCTCTGGAAGAAATTCGTAAAACAAGCCATGACGGGTACAACTTTATATATTGGTTTTGATATTAATACAGGTGCAATGGTGGACCCTGAAGATGAACGTGACACCATATTAAAATCATCACGTCAGGAGTTTGTCAGAACAACGACTTTCGATTCATTTCAGCCTTATTACTATGTTGAGCGTTTATATTCTGGTGCAAAAGAAATAGGCAATATCAATGGTTTTAATGTCTGGTTCAATGAAAGAGGATTTTATTTTTACTGGAATGAAAAAACGGAATTCCTGATTGAGAGTTGGTTGACGTTCCCTGCATATCCGTATGGCTGGTTTAAATGAATCCGTAGAGACTAAAAAAGATGATAACGATAATAATAGGTGTGTCGAGAGTTATTGACTATAAAACGGCAGAAATGTCGGTTGATATCCCCCCATTCCCTGAATGGAACAGTGGTCATTATATCGAAATTCCAGGAGAAGGTATTGTATTCACAGGTGAAAAGAGTGATGACGGTAGCCGTTGTTATTCTGGTGTCATCGAATCTCATTACAGCACTGATGACTGGCCGTTTATCCTTTCTGAATACAAAAACTGGCTGAAAGATAAGGAAAGAAAGTTTTCTTATCTGTTTGTCTTACGCAATGGTGAACTGGTTCACCATGAGGTCAACAAATCAGAGCTTCTTTGAGAGGTTTCATATGCAATATGCATTGTTTGATGGATTTGAGCGAAAGTTTTTGCTGGATGCTCTTGAATTTGGTGTTCTGAAGGACTGGAAAGAAAATCCGGTAAAAGAACTTCCTGATATTGATGAATCTGTTCACCCCTTCCATGTCTGCTATGGTGGATATTTATTAAATCCTGGTGTTTCAGATTCAGATATTAGCAGAAAAATAAAAGACCAGACAGGATTCTGGCTGGCAGCTATTGATGATACCCGCATGGATTGTCATTCAATAGCTTATTATGATATTCACACCCTCCCTTTGATTTCGTGTGGTCATCAGAAGATAGTTCCTTTTGCCGCATTAATAAAAGCTGATGAATGCATCATTTCAAAAATTGCTTCATATTCTGGTTTTGCTGTAACAGCCTTTTTGAGAATTAAAGACCAGGATATCGCAACGAATATACTTAATCGTGAGGGGATTTTTGCTTTTAATGGCTGTGAACGCAGATTCAGACATCCAGTAAGTGAAGATAACTGGCAACAGGCAGTATCAGAAGAACGTGCTATCCGTTGTGCAAAAAGATTAATTCAATGTAAAGGATAACAAAATGAGACTTTTTATCGCAGAAAAACCCGCAGTAGCAAATGATATTGTTAAGGCACTTGGTGGCAATTTTACCCGCCATGATGGCTGGTTTGAAAGTGATAACGCCATTGTGACTAACTGTTTTGGTCATATTATCGAATCACAACCGCCGGAAAACTATAATCCTGAATACAAAGCCTGGAAGGTTGAAACGCTTCCTTTACGTCTTTATCCCGTGAAGTATCAGCCTGTTGAAAGTGCAACAAAACAGGTTAAAACGATTCTCGAACTTATCAGACGTGGAGACGTGACTGAAATTGTTCACGCTGGCGATCCTGATGATGAGGGACAGCTACTTGTTGATGAAGTCCTGGAATATGCAGGCAACACAAAACCCGTAAAGCGCGTTCTGATTAACGACAACACGCTTCCGGCAGTGAAAAAGGCGCTGGCAAATCTTAAAGATAATCGTGATTTCAAAGGGCTTTACCTTAAGGCGCTGGCGCGTTCAGTTGCCGATGCCGTCTATGGATTCTCCATGACGCGTGCTTACACCATTCCTGCAAAAGCCAGAGGATATCAGGGCGTTCTGTCTGTCGGGCGCGTCCAGACACCCGTTCTTGGCCTGATTGTGAATCGTACCCGTGCTAACCAGAACCATAAATCCAGTTTTTACTACACCATGACCGGAGTCTTTCAGCGTGGTGCTGATGTTATCAGGGCGAACTGGAAGCCAGGGGAATTTGCTCCGCTGACCGACCGTAAATTACTTGATAAAGCGTGGGCAGACGGAACGGCAGCATCCCTTGCAGGAAAACCGGCTACAGTTGAAGCGGCAGCAACTGATGATAAAAAAACGGCTGCACCGTTGCCGTTTAACCTGGTCAGACTCCAGCAATACATGAACAAAAAGTTCAAAATGACGGCACAAAAAACACTGGATATTACGCAACAATTACGTGAAAAATATAAAGCGATTACTTATAACCGCTCTGATTGCTCATATCTTTCTGATGAACAATTCAGCGAAGCGCCGCAGGTTATCGATGCCCTGAAATCAGTCTTTCCTCAGTCGCTGGATATTGATTCTGCACGTAAAAGCAAAGCGTTTAACAGTGCAAAGGTGACTGCGCATACTGCAATAATCCCGACCGCCAGTGTGCCTGATGTTAACGCACTCAGCACCGACGAGCGCAATGTTTACCTGGCGATCGCACAACACTATCTTGTTCAGTTCATGCCTGAAAAAGCATACCAGGAAGTATCGGTTGCCATTCAGTGTGGTGATGAGTCGTTCTGTGCCCGTGCGAGAAAAACAACTGACAGCGGATTTGAGGCGTTTCTTGCCGCGGAAACCACAGACGACGGTGAATCAGAAGATAATGATGATTCCGCTTTTGAACTGCTCTGTAAAATTCGCACAGGAGAAACACTGACGACAAAAGAAGTTGTCGTTAATGAGAAGAAAACAACACCGCCGCCATTATTTACCGAAGCCTCCTTGCTTGCTGCGCTTGTTCGCGTCGCGGATTTTGTCACTGATCCAACGATTAAGAAATTGCTGAAAGATAAGGATAAAGACAAAAAAGATGAACATGGTGGCATTGGTACGCCAGCTACCCGCGCAGCCATTCTGGAAACACTGAAGAAAAGAAACTATATCACGCTGGAAAAAGGGAAACTTATTCCTACTGATACTGGATATGCGCTTATTGATGCCCTGCCTGGTATAGCGGTTAATCCTGATATGACAGCATTATGGTCTGAAAAGCAGACAGCCATTGAAAATGGCGACCTGACGGTTGAAGAGTTTATTAATGAGCTGTACGGTGAACTGACAGGCATGATTTCTGATGTTGACCTGGGCGAGATGAAGATTGAACCCGCTGCGCCAGCAGGGCAGTTTCAACGCCTGGACTCTCCCTGCCCTTCCTGTGGTAAACATATTGTTATCAGACCAAAAGGTTATTTCTGTACCGGATGTGAATTTAAAATCTGGAGTGAGTTTTTTGGTAAGAAAATCACCCAGGCGCAGGCAGAAAAACTGGTTAAATCAGGGAAAACCGATTTGATTAAGGGATTTAAAAAGAAAAGCGGTGGAACGTATGATACAGTTCTTGTTCTTGAGGATAAGAAAACAGGGAAGCTGGGTTTTCCGGTAAGGGCTAAGAAGTGAAAACAAAGCAGGAATGGCTTTTTCAGTTAAGAAAATGTACATCAAGAGATACTCTTGAAAAAGTTATTGAGATTAACCGTTACAAACTGCCTTTATCAGAATCAGAGGCATTTTATTCTGCCGCAGATCATCGCCGCGCAGAACTGGTGATGAATAAACTGTATGATAAGGTTCCTTCCGGCGTCTGGAAGTACGTCCACTAAACAAGAGGATTAATTATGAGCGAACTGACTAAAGAAGATGAATACGGCATTATCAGCCGGACTATGATGAATATTCGTTCATTGCGTGTGTTTGCCCGTGAGATTGATTTTGAGCAGTTGCTCGAAATGCAGGAAAAGCTCAACGTTGTTATTGAAGAACGTCGTGAAGATGCTGAACGTGAAGCGGCTGAACGCCAGGAACTTGAAGCCAAACGTCAGCAGGCCATTGAATACATCATATCTTTAGGTCTTGATCCCGAATCACTCCTTGCTCCTGTAACAGCAGATACAGTGAAAACCAGGCGGAAAGCCAAAGGCGGAGTAAGAAAGGCTAAATACCGCTTTAAGGATGAAAATGGCGAGATCAGAGAATGGTCTGGTAATGGCAAGCGTCCGCTTGCTTTACAGAAGCTGCTTGATGAGGGCCATTTCATGGAAGATTTCCTCATTGACAAACTGCAACCTGGGCAGGTTGAATAAAATAATCGTGATGCCGTCGCAAACTTGTTTGCGACGGCAAATGGAGGGGACAGAACAGCCAGCGGCGCTGGCAAGAAATTTTATCGTTTGATAAAGAGGGAAAATGATGATCAAATCAAAAAAAGTAGTGGTTATTTTTGTTGCTTTGAGTTCATTCTTGCTGGCAGGGTGTGATTCACCAAAAGATGCTAATAAGCAAAACTTTGAAAAAGCTATTAATACTCGACTAGAGAAGGAATGCATTACCATTAGTCCGCTGGGAATATTTGATAGTAAGCCTTATCCGGTTCAGGTAGCTGTGGCTCAGGCTAATCGATATACATCTCAGGAACGGGCAGATGAAATAAATTCTCGACAGTTTTCTGCGCTGGATGTACTGGTTAAAGCCGATTTATTAACAGTAAAAGATACCCTGGTTGATGACGTTATTGGTTTTACTAAGACGGGTAAGAAAGTGCCAGGTCGTGAATATGCTCTGACAGATGAGGGGAAAAAATATCTGAAGTCTCCGGAACGGCCTGATTTTTGCGTTGGTCATTATAAGGTGGATGAGATAGTTGATTTTACCGAACCTGGTGATGCTATGGGAATGAAGATCACGCAGGTGAATTACACATTCAGTCCCACCAGTATCGCTGAATGGGCGAAACGCGATGATGTTCGGACTGCATTTTCAGGACTTGAGTCTGATTTGAAAGAGAAACAAACAAAACGTATTACACTGGTTTTGAAAAATGATGGATGGTCTGCTGAACGGTAGGCTGTAATGGTGTTGCTACGTGAAAAATACCCCACGTATATCCCCTACTTTTTCACGGATTTCACGTAGCGCACCGCCGTTAATGACTCTATCAAAAATACTCACCGATATTTTTCGTACCGCAAACAACCTAACTCACTGTAAAACAACAAATCAGCTTCTCACCGGTGACGCATCGATCGCGCTGGCCAGCGCGATCCTCAGCTGCGACCGCTACAGTATTTTTGAACAAGATTTTACGCGCTTAGTTGATTATTCCCAATCTCTGATGTAGATATACATACAAGCCATACATATTGTGGTGACACCCTTAAAAAAGCATACATATAGTTACATCGTAAAAATGATGATGAAAAAAGGTGTTAAAAAAGTGGCACTAGCCACTCTTGAAACTAAAGATCTGCTTTGTGCTGCAATGATTGATGCTGGAGTTGACCCTAAACAAGCTCTCTTGGCCTCCACTGTAGCAACGAAAGCCCATGTTGATGTAATTATTGACCGTGTTTTTGGCAATCAGAGCGCGGCTGACATCACGCATGGTTTATCGGAAGTTGGTCGCGGCACTCGTCCGCTCAATTAAACTCCAAAAGGCCGCAGTAGCGGCCTTTTTTACACCTTCGTTTAATTCCCTGCCTCACTTGGACATTCAGGTAATTCTGTCCATACCTCGTTAGTTACAACATTCATATGTTTTGTTCCTTTATCTGGTGCCCTGTTCCGGCATATGTGCCCATATCCTGGGTTATTCAGGATAACCGCTTCCTTTTCACCCTGCCCTGTCGTTCATATTCCTCTGGACAAAAATGCATTATCGGAAAAAATGTCCAAAATTTTTTTTTGGTGATCGGAATTTTTGTTGTCGGACGCACCTCTGCTTCAGGTCATAATTGCTGGCACGTCCAGAAAAACAGGTGCGGAGATTAAAAAATTGAGTCACTTACCCGCCAGCATTTTCCAGATTTCACGTAGCGACGCCTGGAATTTAACCATCTCTCCCGATGCAGCCCGTAATATGCGGGATCTTGCAGCACAGATTGGCGCAGGAATGCCAAAATATCTGATAGCACCGGAAGTCTCACTGCTTTTCTCCTACATCGATGATCTGAACATACGTATGTACTTTGATACGCTCTGGAATACCGGAGCACGACTGAACGAAGCTCTGGCGCTGAAACCTGCCGATTTTATGCTGACTCCGACGCGGCAGTACCCGCAACCCGTGGTGATCCTGAAAACACTCAAGCAACGTCTAAAAGAAGCAGAAAGAAGACCAGGACGTCCGACCACCAGGCATCCACCATTACATCCTGATCCGCGATACAGAAAACCACCGGAGCCTGCTGTAAGGCTGGTTCCTGTTCTGGATGCCGGATACGCATTGCGTATGCGGGAATACCTGGCGACCTGGAAAAAGCGGATCAAACATCAGCCTGTGTGGAACATAACATCGAGACAGACACCGCTGAACTGGATAAACACCGCAGTGGCACGAGCAGAGCGTGACGGCGTAACATTTTCGGTTCCGGTCACTCCTCACACGTTCCGCCACAGCTACGCCATGCACCTGACAATGAGTGGCGTTCCTCCGCGCGTCCTGCAATCCCTGCTGGGACACCGTTATGCAAGAAGCACCGAGATTTACACCCGCGTTTTTTCGCTGGACGTCCTTACAGGAAGTGGCCTGTCCTTTACCTGCGATCCACAGCTTGCAAAACAGCTTCTTGGGTACCCTGAGTGCCTTAATAATGAGTAATAATACACACCATTAAACTATTGCCAGCACGCAATTGTACGGTTATACTTTCACCACAAAAGATTGTGTATTAATACACACTATTTAGCCAGGAGGATTTTGTGATGGGAAAAATCATTACAGTTGCAGGACACAAAGGCGGCATAGGAAAAAGCACCGTGCTTTGTTCCTTATGTGTATGTGTCATAAAGAAAGGGAAAACAGCCTGTTTCCTAGAAACAGACTCACAGGGAAGTATCAAGGATTTCATCGAGGATCGTAAAACCAACGCCAGACTGTCAGAAATACCGTATTTCGAATGCTACACGGATATTCCGGCTATGGCACAAAAGCTGGCCGCCCGCTTTGATTATGTGTTTGTTGATACACCAGGCATGAAATCTCCGGCGTTCGTTAAAGCTCTGAGTTGTGCTCACATTCTTTTCACATTCATTGAGCCAGGATCAGGCATTGAGATCAATACACTGGGACGGCTGGTTTTCGACATTAAAACAGCACAGGCCGGAGTCAATCCGTCAATGAAAGCATGGATTGTCCTGAATAAGTGCTCAACTAACCCGTCAGACAGTGAAGCGTCAGAACTGCGCCGACAACTCAATGATGATCCAGACTGGCTTCCGGTTCCCCGCCAGCGTATCTATATGCGTACTGCGCATAAAAAAGCCTATAACAACGGTATGGGCGTACATGAATACGATGATAAACGGGGAAACAAAGCCCGTGGCGAGATTGAGTTATTGTTAAAAGAAACGGATATTCTGTAATGTGTATTATTACACACCAAATTTGATAATATACCCATATCCGATGCGATATACGGCGGGGATGGCTTATCTGACCAAGCCTGGCAATTTGCAGTACGTGGATGCCGGAACTTTCCCTGCCATAAATGATGTGTATAGTTACACACCTTATAAAAAGGATACCTTATGGCAAAGATCCCAAAGAAAATAGATCAGGAAATTAAGCCACTGGATTTACGCCAGTTTGTAAGTTCTGCTGCACAAAAACCAGCATCGGCATCCGCAGTAACGCGTATAAATCTGACTATGACAGATGATGATCTGGATACAGCGCAGGAGTTCCAGAACAAGTACGGTGCAAGCCGTGCTGAAGTTATCAGAGCAGCACTGGCAGCGTTACGTCTGGTATCAGCAGAAGAACGTCGGAGGCTGTTTGATGATATAAGGAAAAACAGCCCGAAAGCAGGAAGACCAACCGTGAATAAATAGTGTGTTTTATTACACACTATTAAAGGGGGTAAAAATATGCTCATAAAGATAATTAAATCTGTATTCAATTTTTACATGCTCTGTGTGCAGCCTTTACTTGGATTATTTCTCGTGGGTTATAGTGTGTGGAGATTTTCAGGTGACAGTATCTGTACAGCAGACAAGGTTATAGCCTGCAACATATCAGTATTACTGGAACCAGCATCGTACTTTGTCATTGGAACTGTTGTTTTGTTTGTATGGTATATAGCATGGCAGAAAGAACGATCTAAAGAAGAAGAGTTTAAATCAAGCATCAAGCCGGAAGATTTTGTGAAGTGAGGATACGTAATAATGCCAGTTTACAATCAGACATTAGGGCACTTTAGGGAATTTTCAATCTATGGAACACTGCATCTTTGATTTAGGCATTATAAACTATCATCCTGTCATTACATGGACAGTACCAGTTGCATTTTTCTTTTTAGTATTGCTGGCTGGTATAGTATTCAATATTGGCAGGAAAAGTAATCTAATCGTTTTCATCCTGGCAATGTTGCTCCCAGTAACAACGGTTTTCATTTTTATGTTACTGGGCGGTAAGATCGATATGTGCTGATCAATTAAAAGAGGATTAAACAATGATAAATTCAATCGCGTTTAGTCTTATAGCGTTATGTATAATATATATATCATCACTATTTAAAAAAAGTAACTTCAGAATATTTTATATAACTGTATCTACGTGCTCTTTATTATTATCATGTGTACCAAACAAGTACGGTATGATTGGTATAGCAGCATTGGTATTTACAACTATGTTAGGACCATTATTAATTATTTTAGAGGATAACAGACAATAAATTATGACAATGCGTTTGTTAAGCCCGCAAATATGTGGGCTTATTTTTAATTTCTAATATTTTTACTCTTCATCATCCCGCAGGAACTGACAAAAGTCTTCGCTCCCCATCATATCGACAGTATTTTTAAATTCGAAAAAAGAAATTTCTGTCATAGCACACACACGCTGGATAATCAGTTTTTTCTTTTGCTGTCTGACGGTTGCAGTTTCACCAAACTGGATAACAGCAAGGACTGTTTCATCATATGATTTCAGGACAAAATCACAGGTTATATTCTGCACTTCACGGATTAATTCTTTTACAGCTTCCTCGCTACCATGAGGACGAACAAATTCAATGAGTCGTATTTTGGGAAAAACGGAATAATCAGGTATAATATTACGTGAAAGAATGCCTAAAAACTCTGATTCCTTATTTGAGAGTAAGGGTACTTTAGTAAAACAATCAACCTCCCCAATGGCTGTAAAAGCATTGGTTGTCAAAGCTGGATTGTTCTTAATAAAATCAGAGAATACATTTTCAGTTGATGGCAAAACAACAGAAGAATTCTGTTGTTCATCTCGTTTTTTATTACGGTTAAATATCATTTCATATTCCTTTTAAA
>ERZ827524.1211-NODE-1211-length-26307-cov-12.555691_pt1 | contig 26307 bp, 29 predicted proteins | sample MGYA00519702_ERZ827524 | MGnify/ENA primary metagenome ERZ827524 (study PRJEB31778, sample SAMEA3449341) | human gut metagenome | biome: human gut; feature: human-associated habitat; material: faeces | place: United Kingdom | collected 2010/2012 ...
GACAGCTTATTCAAGTGCGCCAGTTTATGGCTTTCCTCTACTTTCTTTCACACTATTTTCCCATTTATTAAATCAATCCAGTACATGTCTTCATACTCTGTTCCCGATCTGTGTAATAGCATTTTCTTAGCAATTTTATATAACAATTTATTCAATTTTTTATCGTTTGATATGTAGTCAAACTTTTTTCTATATCTATTACTGCTAATATAATTATAATCTATAATTGTATTTTTGTTTCTTCCCTTTCTCTGTTGTTCTAATTCGCGCACTAGGCTCCCCCGTCTCTGTATAATATGAATCAATAACACTTTTTCTTGGAAAATCGGCTGAGAATTTGCCTTAAAATTCAAGACTATTGAATATAGATACTTAGAAAGCTGTTACCAACTTTGAGTATAGTTATAACATATCCGCACCCTTTAGGCAAGAGAATCACTGAGGAAAACTTAATCCGCTGCGGGCGTGAGGAATTCCTGGAAAAGGGTTACGCGAAGGTAAATGAACGGGAGATCATGGAATATATCTGTGCGCACAGGCAGGAATGCGAGCTGGTGCTGGAGAAATGCTCCGGCAGCAAATACGAAGCCTTCCGGGACGAGGTCTTCTCCAACATGCAGACTGCCTTTCAGGGCTATTTATGATATGGATTATCGATTATTCCTGACGAAAACCATCGGCATCCACGCCGATTTGGGAACACAGATTTTAATTGGACTCTATCCGCCGAAATTCCCGCCAGAAAGCGATGGTCTCCTGCAGATCCGCTTCGTCTTCAAACAATTCCAGCTGTTTCGCCACTTCGATTGCAAAATCCACATACCCGTTTGCTCTCGAAGTGGTGATCCGGTCGGAAGTCACCACATCCTTTTCTCCGGAATGCGTCGATTCTATCCCCTCTAACAGTCCCGCATGTTCTACAACATCCACACCTGCACAGATGGCAGCAATCCGTCCACCCAGGTCATGCACGCTTTTCAGATACTTCCATACCTCCGGAGTGTCTATCTTCTCAATATCTCCTCCCGGAATAACCAGCAGTTCCACATCCTTCGGATCCGCAGAATCCAGCCGATCCTCCGGCACCATCCGGTATCATACAACAATACTACTGTTTTCATCCGCTCTCTCCTTTTTCTCACTTATAAGTTAATTTTCACGTAAATCAAAAATGTTGGCATATTTTTATAAAAATATCCCGATTTTCATGTCTTTTAATGTATGAAAATCGGGATACCCTAAGTTCCTCAGAATACTACTTTATAACGAAATATCGATCACCGGAGCAGGTGCGACCTGAGCACCGATTCCAGCGGCATCGGCAGAAAAAGATGTCCCGGAGTATCCGGCAGATAAGCTCACGCCGCCTCCGGAGGGAATGACGGGATTGTCCTTCATTTTCTCCAGACGGCCAAACACTGCCTTGAGGTATTCAGCATCGGCCTTGACGATTTCTTTCATCTCTTTGTTGCGGTGTTTGATCTTCATCATCCTGAGGTCTGCGGAATCCATCTCCCTATTCACAGAGACCGCATTATCTGATAATCCATCCAGCCCCATCTCTTCCATCAGGTCGCGTAAGCTATCGGACATTTCCTGCATCATCTCCGAGGTGAAATCGCTCATTTCCGACATAAAGTCTCCTGTCTGCGCATAGAATGCATCTATGCCAAGATCAATATAGTCGGATATATCATAGCTATCCCCTGCATACGCCTCACTGCCTGCATACTCATATGCGGAGAGATCCCTTGACATTTCTTCCTCAGAACTTTCCGCAGACATTTCTTCCGCATTCTGCACATTTTCCGCTTCTGCGTCCTGCGCATCCTTCGTTTCTTCTTCGCTGATCCGGTCTCCCTGCCAGATTCCGCCGGCTGCCTTCGTTAGTTCCTCTTCTTCTAAGTGTTTCGCCTTTTTCTTCGCTACACGCTCCATGGCTTTGGCATGGTTGATTGCTGCTTCGATCTCGTCATCATCATAATTGCCGCTCTGCTTCTGCCGTTTCAGGCGCAGGACTTCTCTCCGCGCCTGCCCGGCTGCCTGCTTTGCCGCCTGGGACGTCTTGCTCCGCAGTATCTTTGACGAGATATTTTTGAACTGGTACTTCAATTTCTTCAGCGCCAGCGTCGTGTTCTTCGTCTGCTGCCTCTGATTGCGCAGCGATTCACTGTAACTCAGGGAACTTGTAACGATGGAATCCTGGCTCCAGCTGTTCGCCGCCTGCATCTGCGCACTTTGACTGTCTCTGGACAGCATTCTCCGGATGTCGGTGACGGAACTTTTCGTTGCAAACATGCTATTGCCGCTCTTCTGCCCGAAAATACCGCTCTGACTATTTTTTGCTCCGAAGATACTCTTCTGATTGTTCTGCGTCTTTCTTCCTCCGGAAAATGCCTGCGGCAAACCGGTATTGCCGCTCCCGTAAACACCTCCGGACTTCCCCATAGAAATCATGCAACCTCACCTTACCCTCTGAAGTCAAAGTTCTGGCCGACCTGCCGTTCGCTTGCGGTCTGCACACTGTCACTCCGTGTGTTGAAATTGTAGGTTTCTATCTTAGACAACAGTTCTTCTATGGAACCGGCGCTGATCGTTACCGTATCCTCTGTGCCGGTTTCCTCCTTGCTGTCTGATACCTTATCCGACTTCTTGTCTTTTAGCCGTTCTTCCTTTTCTTTCTTAGCTGCCTTCTTCTCCGCAGCCTTTTTCTCTGTTTTCTTCTGCTCAGCCTTTTTCTCGATCCGGGCCTTCTGCTCGGCGCTGGATTTCTTCAATACAGCGAAAAATGACAGTGTTCCTCCATCATTTACCTGCATTCCAAAGCCCTTGACATTCGCACCGGAACTCTGCAGGCTGGTCTTTAACTGCTGTATCTGTGCAGCGGCACCGCTCAGGATTCCCTCATACTGTTTGCGGAATTTCTCATCCGTCGCCATCTGTTCGATCTTGTCTTCATCAATGAGGACGACCGTCTTATATCCATTGGCATATTTTGCAGCATTGGCTTTTGCATTCTCCTTCTGATCTCTGCTGACCAGAATAAAATCATAATTTCCGTACTTCTTCTTCAGCTGCTCATAATATTTCGCAGCCTTCTCCGACAACTCCGGCTGACCGATGGTCCTGCCGTAATTCCCAGTCGTTCCCTTCGTCTGTTTCGCTTCAGAAGTGCCGACCGTGCCTGCAGCACTCGTCGTATCCTTCGTTGTCTTGTTTTTCGTATTCTTGCTGTAATTACTCTGCGCAGCATATGCACCGATGCTGCTTACCCCTATCTCTGTCATACTTATCTCCTCCTTGAAAATAGATGCCAAATCCGTTTGTTTACCTGGTTATTCTAATGAGAATATCGGACACTTTCTCCGACTTTTTTATACACATCAAAAGGAAACAGGCAAAATGTGCAAAAAAACCGCCTTTCTGCATCCTTTGTGGATCAGAAAAACGGTTTTCCTGTAAACTTTATTCTAAATTACTATTGATTCAAATTGTTGATCGTATGAGATAACTGTCCGAGAATCTTCTTGATCGCTTCACTGGAGGCTGCCATATCTCTCGCCAGCTTCTGGACCTCCGTTGCTACCACAGCAAAGCCCTTTCCCTGATCTCCTGCCCTGGCTGCTTCAATGGATGCATTCAGCGCCAGAATCTGCTGTCTCTTGCTATAACCGTCGATTTCCTTCGTTCTGTCTTCCGCTTCTGCGATCTGCTGTGCAGCATCTGCAATACCGCCTTTTAATTCTCCTACCAGATTTGTATTTCTACGATGAGCATAGCTTGATCTCACAAACATGTTGATCACATCTCCCAGCAGATTTGCAGATGCATCTATTTGCTCCTTAGTCTTCACATTTACCTTTTTCAGGGCCTTAATATATTTATCCTCGTCAATACCCAGCTCTCTCGCTGTCTGACGGAACTTCTCCTCATCCGGATTCTCCGGCAGCACCTGTCCTCCGATAATACTGCCCAGCACGGTTCCATCCTCCAGTGTGATCGGAATACCAAAATCCACAAGTCCCGCATGGCAGGGATACACACCATGGCCTTCTCTGTCACACTGCTCGCAGCGCTTTTTCCCCTCTGCGCTTCCTCTCGTCAGATCAATACAGAACTCCGTAAAATTATAACAGTCACTGATGTATTTTCCGTCTGCACCCACAGCCACGGTTGCCAGTCCCGTGCTGTTTGCCCAGTTCTTCATGATCTGCTCGAATTTGTTCATGTCACAAAAATCCTGAATTTTCATATAACTTCCTACTTTCCCGGTTATCTTAACCGCCGAACGCATCAAAGCCGGTAATTTTTGATCCCGGCATCATCTTACATTTACATAAAAATTATACCACAAACCGCAATATTTTTCGCCCTTTTTTCCATTTTTACCGATATTTTAACAACATTTTCTATCTATGCTTCCTTCCCTCCAAACGCTCTAAAATAGATGCAATGCAATGCCATCTATAGTATAATTATCTGGATGCAGATATGAGTGCTGATCGTGGAAAAGGGAGGTGCCGTTAATTGAAGAAAACGAAGATATTCTTAAGAAAAATATATGTTCTCGTTCTGATATTATCTGCCGCCCTGCTCAGTGCCTGCTCCGCTGGTCCTTCCGATGAAGCAGAAAAATACGTTGTCCTGATCGGCGAAGATTCTGAAATCATAGAAAAGCTTTCTGACATTGATCTGCTTGTCATAGATGCGGAATATTTTTCCCAAAATGACATTGCCCGTTTAAGAGAAAATGGTATCCGCGAAATCTACTCCTATATCAATATCGGATCGATCGAGAGCTTCCGGTCCTATGATACAGACTTTGAGAAATATACTCTGGGTGCCTATGAGAATTGGCCGGAGGAAAAATGGATCGATGTCTCAGCTCCGGAATGGCAGGCATGTACAGCTTCCAGAGTAGACGCCCTGGTACAGAAGGGTGTGGACGGCTTTTTTGTCGATAACACGGATGTATACTATAACTATCCGCAGGAATCCATCTATGACGGAATCCTTACGATTCTGGACTATATGAACCATACAGGCAGAAAGATCATACTCAACGGTGGGGACTGTTTTGTAAAAAAATATCTTACAACTGAAAAAAACGTTCTCATCGATGGGGTAAACCAGGAGAACGTTTTTACTGCGTATGATTTTTCAAAGGATATCTATACTAAAAATGATCAAAGCACGCGTGAATACTATACTGAGTATCTGGATCTGGCTATGTCACACGGCTGTACCGCTTACACCCTGGAATACGCAATGGATCCCACCATCCGCAGGCAGGCAGCCGCCTACGCCGGGAAGCATGGGTACATCTGCTATATTTCTGATAATATCGGGTTATGTCTGGGAAGATAACATATTCCTCTCAACCGCCATCACAGAAATGTTGTCGCACAGGTATCCAGATGCTTATTTTTCACACTATCATTATCACTTAGACACTCATCACAATAATAATAGATATTGTATCCCCCCTTCCCTCGTGTGTCCTCTGTCACCGAGAAATATCCGGCCTGCATTTTGGCTGTCGATCCGTTCAGAAAATGAATTTCACGCTGCTTCAGCGAATCCGGTCTATCCGAAGACATGCTATATATCACCGGGTTATACTTTTCTGTTGATTTTTTCATGACTTTTCTCTCCATTAGATTACAATACATCCCGCAGGCATCGGGCCTGCGTATAAGAAAGACCCGCATGGTCTTCCCAGGCAGGTCTTTCTTCCGGTCATATATTCAGTTTTATCAGTGCTTTATTATTCGCAAAGCTTGGAAAATGCATCCGCTACGAACTGAACCTTAGGTCCGATGATTACCTGAACGGAGGTCTTACCGGGTTTCATGACACCGGCTACGCCTGCAGATTTGATCACCTTATCATTCACTGCGGTAATGTCTTTTACTTCCAGTCTCAGTCTTGTAATGCAGTTGTCAATGCTTGCAATGTTGTCCTTGCCGCCGCAGCCTTCCAGAATGGTTGCTGCGATTGCTGCGAAATCATCATTTGCCAGCTCGATCTTCTTCTCTGCTTCTACATCATCATCTTCTCTACCGGGGGTCTTCAGATCCCATTTCTTGATAGCGAAGAGGAATACGAAGTAGAATACAACAAATGCTGCGATACCCAGAGGGATGATCAGCCAGATTCTGGCTGCTGCAGGCAGGGAGGATGAGAACAGCAGATCCATCGCACCTGCGGAGAAGCTGAAGCCTGCACGGAAGCCAAGAGCAACAGTGATCATGGTGAAGATGCCATACAGTGCTGCGTAGATCACATACAGTCCGGGAGCTAAGAACATGAATGCAAACTCAAAGGGCTCGGTAACGCCGCAGATGAAGGAACAGATTGCTGCGGAAGCTACCAGACCGATCGCTGCCTTTTTCTTGGCGGGCTTTGCACATTTTACCATTGCCAGAGCCGCACCGGGGACACCGAACATCATACAAGGGAAGAAGCCGGACATATACATTCCAAGGCTCCAGGATACATCAGCGCTTGTCTCACCTTTCCAGAAGTGCTGCAGATCTCCCAGTCCGATGGTATCGAACCAGAATACGTTGTTCAGTGCGTGATGTAATCCGGTAGGGATCAGCAGACGGTTCAGGAAAGCATAAATGCCGGCACCGACTACATCCAGACTTTCGATAGCTTCACCGAGAGCTACCAGACCGCCGAACAGTAAAGGCCATACGAACAGCAGTACAACAGATGCCAGAATAGATACCACACCTGCTACGATAGCTACGCAGCGCTTACCACTGAAGAAGGACAGCCAGTCGGGAAGCTTGGTATCCTTGAACTTGTTGTAGCACATGGAACCGATGATACCGGCAATAATACCGATAAAGGGATTCGCAATCTTATCGAATGCCAGTGTCTTGGTAGCATCCTCAGCGATAGAGGGCATAATGGTCGTAACAAATCCGGTAGACAGAAGTGTTGTGAGCATCAGCCAGGAAGCCAGAGCTGCAATGGCTCCGGTACCGTCATTTTTCTCTGACATACCGACACCTACACCGATTGCAAACAGGATCGCCATGTTGTCGATCAGAGCACCACCAGCTTTTACGAGGAACAGACCGATCAGATTTCTTACACCCTCGATCGCACCACCCTGCATTGTTGCCGGGCACAACCAGTAACCAATACCCATGAGGATACCGCAGATCGGCAGAACCGCTACGGGAAGCATTAACGCTTTACCCAGTTTTTGAAGAAACTTCATACATTTCTCCTCCTTTACATTATACTAAACCGGAACAGTTCCGGTCAGTTTCATTAGTTGATACGGACGTACCGCTCTTAAGAAATCTGGAGCACGTCCTCGCCGGGAGATACCTCTCCCTCTTTCAGAATACTGATCTTGTTATATTCATCAGTATTGCAGACCAGTACCGGAGTGATGATATGCAGTCCGGCTTCCTGAATCTTCTCCAGATCCGCATCCAGCAGAAGATCGCCCTTTTTGACATGGTCTCCGGCAGCAACATGTGCCGTGAAGGGGGCTCCCTTGAGTGTCACGGTGTCCAGTCCGATGTGGATCAGAAGCTCCGCTCCCTGATCCGTTGTCATGGTGATCGCATGGAGCGTATCAAATACCACGGTCACCTCTCCGTCTGCGGGAGCATATATTTTCCCCTCAGAGGGGATCACTGCAAATCCGTCTCCAAGTATCTTCTCGGAAAATGTAGGATCCGGCACCTCCGTAAGAGCAACTGCCTTCCCCTTACAGGGAGATCCGATACAATTTCCTTTTCGCTTACCTTTCAAAAAATCTAACATGTGAACTCCTTTCCGTCGATATATACCGCTACAATGTTCAGTTCCTGATCCAGGAGTACGAAATCTGCCCTCTTACCAACGGATATACTGCCCACTTCATTGAAAATGCCGATCTCCTTTGCCGGATTCTCCGTGGCACACATCACTGCCGTCTCTAACGGCAGACCGACTGTTTTTACTACAAACCGCATACAATCCATCAGATTCGTCGCCGATCCGGCGATCGTGCCGTCATGCAGGGTAGCCAGATTGCCTCTGACAGTAACCGGCTGTCCTCCCAGCGTATATTCACCATCCTCCAGTCCCGTTGCACGCATACTGTCACTGATCAGGATCATGCGGTCAGCGCCAAACATCGCAAACGTTGCACGGATCACTGACGGATGAATGTGTACACCATCACAGATCAGCTCCGGATGACATTTTTCTGAATCTCTCACTGCTCCGATCACGCCGGGCTCCCTGTGGTTCAGCGGCGGCATTGCATTATACAAATGTGTCGCATGAGATGCTCCACGTTCAATGGCTTCCCTTGCTGTATCATAACCGGAAGCTGTATGCGCCAGTGAAATGACCACTTCTCCTTTGGCTCTGTCGATAAATTCCATTGCTCCCGGCTCTTCCGGTGCGATATCTACCAGCTTGATCAGCCCGTTCGCCGCTTTCTGCAGCTGACTGAAATATTCATAATCGCAGTGCATGATATTTTCTGCAGCCTGAGCACCCTTTTTCGCCGGACTGATAAAAGGTCCTTCCATATTGATGCCCACCAGGTGGGATCCACCGGAATACTCATAGCTGCCGGCATTTTTCATGACCTCCAGCAGTTCATCCTTAGGGATCGTCATGGTAGCCGGGCAGACACTTGTCACACCGACAGATGCTTCATATGATGTGATGACATCCAGTGCTTCCTTCGTACCGTCACACATATCTGCGCCCTTACAACCATGGAAATGAATATCCACCAGTCCCGGTATCAGATACATGCCTTTGGCATCCACAACAGCTTCCTCACCTGCCGGATCCCCGGTGTAGCTTACGAACCTGCCGTTCTCCACGGCTGCATCCCCTCTGACAAACCGATGCTCTTCTGTATATATATTTGCATTTCTGATTCTCATGACCTATCAGCTTCCCCCTTCTTATTCAGAAAGCTTACTGAGCGCTGCTTCGTCTGCCACCAGTGTCACATCATTATGAAGCTGTAATACCGATGCCGGCACCTGCGGTGTGATGGGTCCGAAGAAAGCTTTCTGTACGATCTCCGCCTTGTCTTCGCCGCTGGCTACGATCAATATTTTCTTCGCCTGCATAATGGTCTTGATCCCCATGGTGTATGCCTGCTTCGGAACATCCTCCGCCGATGCGAAGAATCTCTTGTTGGCTTCGATCGTAGACTCTGTCAGGTTCACGCAATGTACCTGCTTGTCAAAACTCTCTCCCGGTTCGTTGAAGCCGATGTGCCCGTTATGTCCAATTCCCAAAAGCTGCAGGTCCACGCCGCCCAGTGACTGGATCAGTTCCGTATATCTACGGCATTCTTTCTCCGAATCCGGTTCCATTCCGTTTGGCAGATGTGTATTTTCCACCGGGATATTCACATGGTCAAACAGATTCTGGTGCATAAAATAGTAATAACTCTGATCGTTTTCCCGGCTCAGGCCTTTATATTCATCCAGGTTCACCGTCATAACCTCAGAAAAGTCCAGGTCTCCCTTGCGGAACCATTCCACCAGCTGTTTATACAGGCCGATGGGAGTAGATCCCGTAGCCAGTCCGAGAACACAATTCGGTTTCATAATAACCTGTGCCGATACGATATTTGCAGCCTTTCTGCTCATATCTGCATAATCTTTTGCTTTGTATATTCTCATGAATCTCTCACTCCATTTCGCATATTTTACTACGGACATTCAGCACCATGGACGGTGCCACACTGAGTTCATCAATTCCCATCTGCACAAATCGTGTGGTCAGTGTCGTATCCGCTCCCAACTCTCCGCAGATGCCGACCCATTTCCCATGCTTATGTGCTCCGTCAACAGTCATCTGTATCATACGCAGGACTGCCTCATGATGTGGATTATAGAATCTGTCCAGTCTGTTGTTCTGCCTGTCGATAGCCAGAGTATACTGTGTCAGATCATTCGTGCCGATACTGAAGAAATCAACATGCTCCGCCAGCTCCTCACTCATCATGACAGCTGCAGGAGTCTCGATCATAATTCCCTGTTCCGGAATTGCGTAAGGAAGCTTTTCTTCCTCCAGCTCCTTAGCCACCTCAGCCACGATTTTCTGAATATCCAGCACTTCCTCCACGGAAATGATCATCGGATACATAATAGCCAATGTTCCGTATTTTGCCGCCCTGAGAAGTGCTCTCAGCTGTGTCTTGAAGATCTCCGGCTGCTCCAGACAGATCCGGATCGCACGGTATCCCATGGCAGGATTATCTTCCTTGCCCAGTCCGAGGTAATCTACATTTTTGTCTGCGCCGATATCAAGGGTACGGATGATGACCTTTTTCCCTGCCATCATCTGCAGCACCTGACGGTAAGCATTGAACTGTTCTGTCTCATCCGGAAGAGAGTCCCTTCCGAGATATAAGAATTCACTGCGGAACAGGCCGATACCCTCCGCATCATTCTCCAGTACATATGCCACATCCGATACGCTGCCGATATTTGCATATACATTGACCTTGCGTCCGCTCTTTGTCACGGATTCCCGTCCCTTGTATTCTGCCAGCAGGCTTCTTAGTCTCTGTTCCGTCTGCTGTGCCGCTTCTGCCTGCCGGATCTGCTCTTCCTCAGGATCCAGGTAAAATACCGCTTCCCTGCCGTCCACAATAGCCCTGGTCCCGTTATGGATTTTCTCCAGTTCCAACGGTACCCCTATCAGTGCCGGAATATTCATCATACGTGCAAGGATCGCAGTATGGGAATTCGTTGAGCCATGTACTGTGACAAAGGCCAGGATCTTACTCTTATCCATCTGTACCGTCTCACTGGGAGTCAGATCATCTGCCACAATGATGGATGGCTCCATGGTACTCCAGTCAATCTGCTCCTCCCCGGACAGATTGCGGACGAGCCGGTTGGAGATATCCCTGACATCCGCAGAGCGGGCCTGCATATATTCATCATCCATGTTGGCGAACATCTCTGCAAAATTATCACCGGTCACTGCCACCGCATACTCTGCATTCACTTCTTCGTTCTGAATCATGCTGTGAATGGCATCCTGATAATCATCATCCTCGAGCATCATCTGATGCACCTCGAAAATGGCTGCATTGACTTCTCCGACCTCCTGCAGAGCCTTCTCGTATAACTGCCCCAGCTGCGTCATCGTACGTTCCTTAGCCGCATCCAGCCGTTTCAGTTCTTCCTCTGTGTTATCGATATGGATCCTCTTAACGAGACTGTCCTTTTTCTTCAAAACACTGACAGGTCCGATCGCTGTTCCCTTATATACGGATTTTCCAATATATTTTTCCATTTTCTACCTTCCAAACTCTGTCGTGCAGGTCTTCTCCTAGAGGTTCTCACGGAAAAACTTCTGAAGCTCTGCGGCGGCGGTATCTTCATCCGCTCCTTCTATCGTGACTTCCACGTTGTCTCCGTGCTTCACGCCCATTCCCATGATCGCCATCAGCTTGCTTGCTGCAGCTGATTTCCCCTTACAGGAAAGTGTCACTGTACTCTGATACTTTTTCGCTTCCTTGGCGAGCAGTCCCGCAGGACGTGCATGCAGACCGATCTCATCCTTAATGATATAGCTGAACTGTTTCATCGGCAACATTCCTCCTTATTTTATATTTCTTGCTTTAAATATGTAGCATGTTGTACATACTTTTCGTTCATCTGGCTGATTACATATACATATTACCCATCTTTTTATTGTTTGTCTACATCACTTTTGATAAATTGTATATTTTTGAACATTATCGTAAAATTTTGTAAACTTTTTAATAAAAAAATTTATAGAAAAAGGATGCCTGCTTATCTGGCACCCTTTCTTGGATCATTCTTTTGGTTTTGTTATTTGCTGTAGTCAGCTCCATTTCCTATTCGACCGCTATCTCCACGTTTTTTCCACTGAAGGCCACTCCATACTTATAGATTGTCTGAATCCCGGCATTCTTCATCTCTGTATCATATTTTTTATCCGTAATCTGCTTCAATGCGGCTTCAGACATATTTTTCAATTCTTCATCACTGCAGTTTTTCCCGGCTTTCAGTTCAATCAATATACCCGGCATCCCCTTGCGGATAGGTTTTAACTGAATATCATACCGGCCGTCACCGGACTCCCTGTTAGAAGTCGCAAAAGTTCCACTCATCAATGCACACAGTCCCAGCATAAACCCATGATAAAAATTCTCTCCGGCAGTATCGAAAAAACTCACTGACTGCGTCAGTAACATTTGGAGCTGCGATTTCAGCCGTTTATGATCACCTGAAAAAGTGGCCTCCTGAATCGAAATGGCTGTGGCCTGTGGAATTATATTTTCCATACGTTGTAGAATCTCTTTGTTATATACCAGAGAAATCTCACGGTTTGGCAATGCAACCTCACATAGGAAATCCCCATTGAAAGAAAGAGATGTATTCAACACTTTTAAATATCCAGTCATAAGCAGAAAGCTATAAATAGTCGATGGATTGCTTTTGATCTGTGGATAGATCACATCCGTATCAATAAATGTGGTAAAAGTTTCACCATTGACCAGAGAAGTAAGGCGGTCATATATCTCATTGTCTGCCACCGCAAGTACTTCACCAATGACATCATTACTTCCCGTAGATACCCAGAAGGGTCTCGGTTCACATTTGTTGCTGAAATAACTGACCACCGACCAGGGATTGAAAATTTCTGTCTTTCCAAAGAGATAGCCATCATACCACTGACATATTTCGTCGTATTTATCAGCCGCGTCATAATATGCTGCCATCTCCCGGACCTCGTCTGCCGTAAATCCGAAGTAAGCGCTGTATTTGTTGTCCAGCACAGAATTAATAGACAGGTTGTTCATTCCACTAAAAATACTTTCTTTGGCTACCCGCAAAATGCCGGTGAGGAACCCAAATGACAGATGACTGTTGTCCTTAAAACCTCCTGAAAAAAGATTCCGCATAAACCGGATAATCTTGTCGTAATAGTCCTCACTGTGCCCTTGTTGAATGGGAGTATCATACTCATCAATGATGATAACCGGCGCAACATCATAATGGCTGTGAAGCATTGCGGACAGATCAAGGAGTGCCGAAGATAATTCCACCTCTGTTGCACTGCCATTGACCAGCCTTTCATAGACTTTTCTGCTGTATCCGTCACATTTTTCACTGCTCTGTAACTCTTTGTGCCGCTGTGCCTCTTTTGCAAAAATGTCACGAAGTGCCGCAAAGGTCTCTTCCCATGTGTCAAACTTCACGTCCTTGAAAGTCAGAAAGATCACCGGATATCTGCCTTGGTAATCTCTATACTTTTGTCCGCAGGACCATATTTTTTTATCCCGGAAATACACAGAAGTATCTTTATCACTTCTTTCAAAATAAGTGCGCAGCATATCCATATTGAGTGTCTTGCCAAAACGCCGGGGGCGGGTGAAAAGTGTTACCATGGGGCGTTCATCAATAAAGTCTTTTATCATCATCGTCTTGTCGATGTAATAGTACTCCGAAGCCGCAAGGCAATAGTTAGACACACCAATAGGCAGCGGGAGCTTCTGTTCACACTCCCATGTTTGTCCAGGATTCATTTCAGCCATAATGCGATACCTCCACGTATCATTTTACAAATATAGCTTACCTATTTTACAGGACTTTGTCAATTAAGGAAGAAGCAGCCCGGATCTCTTCCGGCTCCGGCATAGAACATAACGCACCTTTTCTGGTAACAACGATGGATGCGGCAGCATTTGCAAATAAAAGCATCTCACGTATATCCTTCTCTGTCAGGGCATCTGTCCCTAATTCCAGAATCCGGCTTAAGACTGCCCCGCAGAAGGTATCTCCGGCTCCGGTCGTATCAACGACATGCTCCTGATGGATCCCCCCGCAATATATTTTCTCATCCTTATAATATGCTATACTGCCTTTATTCCCCAATGTAACAAACAATATTTTTATGTCAGAGTTGTCCCGGATAAAGGAAACACCTTTCTCCAGACTTTCCTGTTCCGATACAAAGGCAACTTCCTCTTCCGATATCTTCATGATATCACATTGCTTCATCCCATACAGGATCCTCCTTCTGGCTTCTTCCGGTGTCTTCCACAGGGAAAGCCGCAGATTGGGATCAAAGGAGATCAGGCATCCATTGTCTTTTGCCACCTGAATGGCATACTGTGTTGCTTCATAATTTTTATCATGCGTCATGGACAAGGAACCATAATGGAAAATTTTGGATCTTTTTATCAGTTCTCCGTCCACTTCTTCTTTCCCAAGCATCATGTCAGCACCGGGATTGCGATAAAAGGAGAATTCTCTCTCTCCATCTGCTGCTGTATGTACAAAGGCAAGCGTTGTAGGAATACAGGTATCCTTAACCAGTCCGTCGGTCAATATTCCTTTACTCCGGATCGTATTTTCCAGGAAATCCCCAAACATATCTTTCCCGACTTTGCCGATAAATGCAACGTGTTTATCCAGTTTTCTTAACATAGCCAGCACATTGCAGGGTGCCCCTCCCGGATTGGCTTCGAACAGCATATGATTCTGTCCGGAAGTCCCCGCCGTAGTAAAATCAATTAACACTTCTCCAAGTGCTGCTACATCCAGATCTTTCTTCATAACTATGGTCTCCTCTTAATTAAGCATCAAGAAGTGTCTGAAATTTAAGCTTAAATTTCAGACACTTCATATTGTCAGGCTTCTGTTTCAGGGAACAAATCCGGTCTTAAATGTGTCATATCGGTAGGATTCTTCTCTATGCGTTCAATAGGATTCGGGCAATAAACATTATATGTTTCCCTTGAGTTCATTTTAATAAACGTTCCGGGATCATTCAATGCTTCTTCCTCTTCCTTTGTAGGTCTGTGCGGTCTCGTATATACATACGCAATGTGGGGATACAGACTGTCTCCCGGGGTCTTTCCGAAGACACTCTGTTTTGCATGGAAATACAAAGCCGAATAACCACCTGCATCAACATGTGCAAGTCCTCTCGGCAGAATAACCAGATCCCCTGCCTTAAATTCATAGTATTCTTCCTCACAGGTTTCATCACCTACACCAATAGTAACACTGCCCGACCCGGATAAGATGAATTTATACTCTTCTATATCCGGATGTGAATGAGAATCGAACGGTCTCTCTTCATCTGAGGATGCTAATTTTTCTGCCAGATTACAGATAGCAATATCGTCTGTCCATGTCAATGGATAACTGGATTGCCTAAGTCCTGCATTTGCATTATAAACAGGTGGTGCATCTTTACGTTTCAGCACTCTTGCTCCCAATACTGTGGCATTCTTTTTTGCCTCTTTTATATTGCTGATGATATGTGTCTGCTCATCTATAGGTGTTACTTCAGCATACAGATCATTAATATCATAAGTTCCGCTTTTCTCTGTATAATCGCTCCTGACATTCTCAAGGTTAATGTATTCTGACCTTTTGCCCGACACATTTCCAAAATCCAGTTGCCGCGTCATTGTCTGATCATAACAGGTATAATTTCCCGGTTCTTTCTGATTATTACTTTCAGCTTCCGTTGGTCTGGAAGGTTTATTTACAGTAACCACCGGATGAGGGTAACGATTCGTTCCGGCTACCGTTCCAAACACTCCCGTCCTGGCATGGAAACAGATTGCTTTCCATTCTCCCTCCATATAGTAAGGCACTTCTCTGGGAATGATTACCACTTCCTGCTCGGTGAAATCATATACTTCAGTTTCAAAGCTTTTATTATCATCTCCAAAGATTACTTTTCCACTTCCCTCCAGAATGTAATAATATAAATTTACATCCGGATGATATTGGATTGTCCATGCTCTGTCATTATCTGTCTTTGCTTCTTTTTCAATATAAGTGAACATTCCCAGGTCATTGACCTCAGATAATGGATAAAACCACTGTCTGCATGCTGATTCATTGACATATACCGGTACCGCATCTGCACCACGAATAATTCTCGCTCCGGGAACAAGCGGATTTTTTGCTGCCTCTTTCATATCCTTAGCACATTGTAAAATATCTTTTTCTTCTCTGATTTTTTTCATATCTATTTTGTACATATCTTATTTCCTCCATGATAATAGATTTACGGCATTTCAATTTCATAATACCCATAACTTATGATTTGACTCCTCCTGCCATAATTCCATCCATGATTTTTTCTTCAAAAATCATGACAAATACTATAATAGGCAATAAAATAACACAACCCATTGCGCTTAACAAATCCCATGGTACATCATATGCATTTGCTCTTGGCAATGTTGAAATGCCCACTGTTAAAACACTGATCTTCTGCGAAAAGAAGAGCGGAATGAAAAATTCATTTAAACAATTTATAAAATTGATGATGCATATCGTAGCAATTGCCGGTTTCAACAAGGGAATAATAACATAAAATATTTTCTGTCCGAGATCTGCTCCATCTATTTCTGCTGCCTCCTCTATATCAACCGGTATTCCACTCAAATAATTTCTCAATATGAGAATGGAAAACGGAATCAAAGCGCTGGTATATAGAATGATCAGTCCAGGATAAGTATCCACCAGCTTTAATTTCTTAAAGAAATCATATAACGGTCTCGCTGTAACTATTGCAGGGATCAATGCCGAAAATACAATCATTCCATATGCCAGAGATAGCTTTGGTGTAGAAAATCTTTCAAACGCAAATGCTGCTAATACACATATTATTGTTGATACAATCAATGTCGGTATAGTTATCAGCATTGTACAACCAATCTGTTGAATGATTCCTACCTGATCAATAAGTGTTTTATAGCTCTTCAAGGTAAAATGTTTAGGAATCCATTCAATAGGGATTGTAAATAAATCCTCATTGGGTTTAATTGAGGATATAAATATCCAATATATAGGAATAAGTATAATCAACGCCACCATAGCTGTTATCAGCCATTGAAATATCTTAAATGCAATCTTTTTTCTAGTTTTCATACTGTTCACCTACTTCAGATATTTTTTTGAAACGGCTACATTGAGACCACTCAATATTAACATGATGACAAACAATACAACCGCAATTGCCGATGCATAACCGAGATTCAAATTATTAAATGCCTCTATTAAAATCTTATATGCTAAAACTGCCGTTCCATCATGTGGACCTCCTGATGTCATTGCATATACAAGTTCAAAATTTGTCACTCTCCACATTGTGAAAAAAATTGAAATTGATAAAACCGTTTTTGCAATATTAGGCAATGTAATACTGAAAAAAGCCCGGACGGCATTAGCTCCATCAATCTTGGCCGCTTCATAGATATCCCCCGAAATGTATTGTAGTGCTGCCAGAACTAAGATTGCAAAATATGGGATATCTTTCCATAGATCAACGATGATAACAGCTATTCTGGCAGAATCCACATCTATCAGCCAGTCATAATGGAAATTTTCCACAAATCTTCCAATCAGATCATTCACAAACCCATACTGCCCATTAAATCCCCAGCGGGCAGCTCTTCCGGCAACAATCATTGGCATTGCCCATGGAATCAGCACAATTGTACGAAGAAATTTTTTACCTTTAAATTTCATATTCAGGATTAAAGCCAATACAATTCCCAAAATAATATGAAAAATCATTGATACCATTGTGAAGATTAAAGTGAAGCCTAATGAAGTGGCAATTTTTTCATCCGAGAGCATTCTCGCATAATTTTGCAAACCAATGAATTCACCTTTTCCACCTTGGATCACATTTAAATTTCTAAAACTGTTAATAAAGGTCATAAACACCGGATAAACTGTTGTTATGCCTCTTATCAGTATTACCGGTAAAATCATAATCCATGGAAGCCATCTTTTCTTACTGACTTTAGCCACTTGCATTACCTCACTTTGCTATGAATATGTGGAAGCTGTAAAATCAAAACTGCAGTCTTACAGCTTCCTTCCAGATTTTTCTACTTCACTTCATCAGGGAAATAAGTCTTCATGCATTCCTGCATCTTTGAAATATAATCATCAAAGCTGATCTCATCGCTGACATATTTTTGAAATTCCGCACCCATCTCGTTAATATACTCAGATGAATTTGCAGGTAACGGACGTACTACCAGTGTAGTATTTTCCAGATACGGCTTTAGCTCTTCAATACCGGGCACAGAGAACTCCGGATCTTCCACGACATCCGTTCTTGCCGGGATTCTGGAAAATGTTTCAGCATATACTTTCTGTCCTTCCAGACTAGCGGCCCATTTCAAGAAGATTTTTGCATTTTCCTTACGTGTTGATGCAGCATTTAAAACGTACTGCCATCCATTTGCATAAGTCTTCTCCTCTCCAAGATTTAACATTGGTGCAATATAAATATCATCTTTTCCATATCTTCCCGCCTTATCATAAGTAGGCATAAAGCTGGAATAATTCAACATGGATGCAACGCTACCATCCATAATTCTCTGGTTTAATTCCGTATACTGATCTGCAATCTGTGACTTGGCGGTCCAGCCGTTATTTACCATTTCTTTTAAAAACTTCACTGCCTCCTGAGTCTGTGGATTAGACCAGTCATATAAATCACCACCAAATAAATTAATAAATTCACCGATATCATTCCAGACATATGTCTGTTCCCATCCTCCGCCATATCCATACACATTGTCCTTGGATACTTTTTCAAGAAATTCCACAAACTCGTCCTTGGTCTGAATGGAATCCATGCCTGCTTCTTTTACATATTTGCTGTTGAGCCAGAAACAAAAGATTTCCATAAACATAGGAACACCTTTTCCGTCACTCATTTCGATAAAGGATTCCGGATATGCCGCTTTAACTTCATCCGTGAGCACATCATCCAAAGGCTCCAGATATCCTGCGTTAACAACCGGAAGCAGCATTTCCTGATCAGCCGAAATTACATCGATCGTATCATCTCCCGATGATAAAATTGTCATGAATTTAGCTGTTCTATCTGCGGTATTTGTAGGCATGGCAATAACTTCAATATCAAGTCCGGTTGCTTTTTCTGCCGCATCCAGATAATCCTGGAAATTGCTTTGCGTCGCAGCATCATCTAAAAACATGGTCAACTTATTATCTCCGGTTGTCTCACTACTGTTGGTTGTCACTGATCCGACTGTTGCTGATCCAGCTGTGCTTTCAGCAGGCTCAGAAGCATTTCCGCACCCGCTCAGCACTCCAACAGTCATAGCAAGGCACATTAACATACTTACAATTTTTTTCTTCATTTTCTTATCCTCCCTAAATTAAACGTTTTGCCACTGACCTGTCTGATTACTTTTCAAACAGGCTTCAACAATTTTAGTAACATACCATCCTTCCGCAAAATCCGGACTCTCATAAACAGCCTCAGTTTCATTTAATATGCTTCCGTAGAAAATCTCAAAGCCTTTCTCAAAGGCATCCTTCCATCCTACCGAATGTCCATCCGGCAGATCTGCAAAGCATCTGATTTTTTCAGATAAATTATTTTTACCTGCATAAATAATCTCATTCCCGGAATCCTTGTGGCCTATCCACAAATTTGCCGGTGTTTCCTGCTGCCACTCATAGGCTTCCTTTGTTCCACTGATTAAGATTTTTAGATTATTCTTTTTTCCGGCGCATACCTGTGTGACGTTTATGTTTCCTACCATCCCTCCTTCCAATCTGAATAGAATAATGGCTGCATCTTCATTTTCAACCGATACCGGTTCTCCTTTACTATCACAGTCAATCGGTCGTAGAGAAAACGTATCTGCCTGCTTTGTCATATATCGCTTCTGATACTGCTTATGGAACATCGCATATACGGACACAATCTTCTCTCCTGTAATAAACTGGATCGTATCAAAGCAATGAGAGCCTATATCTGCCACTGCCCTGGATTCACCTCCTTTATCCTTTTGGACTCTCCAGTCAAAATCTGTGTCATATAACAGCCAGTCCTGCAGGTATTCTACCTGAATATGGCTGATCATACCCATTCGTCCATTTTGAATTCTTTGTTGTATTTCCTGTACCATCAAATTATTTCTGTAGTTAAAATTAACAGCTGTCTTTAGTCCCTTTTTGTCTGCAAGTTCTATCAGACTTTCTCCCTCGACAGATTTTATTGTCAATGGCTTCTCACTATATACATGGCATCCTGTCTTCAAGATTTCACAGCTTACTTCATAATGAAAATTGTTTGGTGTGCAATTATGTACAACATCCATGTTTTCATTTGTCAGCATTTCTTTATAATCTGAATAATATTTTTGAATTCCATTTTTTTCACACCATTCACGCATGCTCAGGTTACTGTCGGATCCCGCTACAATTTCAATATAGGGAAGTCTCCTCAGTGCCTCTACATGCTGTTTTCCAATGAATCCTAAACCGATTACTCCAACCCTAATCTTCTTCATACTTTTTACCCTTCTCCGGAAAGTTAATGAATTGTTTCAAGTATTGCCGGCTGATCTTTAATGAATTTTCAATGCTCTCCTTATCATTCTCAAAAGATTTATCTTCAATCTCAATACATGCAGCTCCTTTATATCCTGTCTCTAAAAGAACTCTTATATATTCTGACCAGTCCACATCGCCGTGCCCCGGTATGCAGGGAAGCATATACGAAAGTGGCGTTGCTAATATTCCGACATCATTTCTGGCATCTTTATTCACTTTGATATCTTTATAGTGAACATGAAATATTTTATCCTTAAATTCATATAATGGCTTGATATAATCCATCTCTTGCCAGATGAAATGGGAAGGATCAAAATTCAATCCAAGCATATCACTCGGAAGACGCTTAAACAGTTCTCTCCAGATAGCTGGTGATATTGCCAGGTTCTTTCCTCCCGGCCATTCATCCTCAGTAAATAGCATCGGGCAATTTTCAATAGCTATTTTCACGCCCCTATTTTCCGCATAGTTTAAAATCGGCTTCCATATTTTTTCTGCCAATGCCAGGTTATCTGAAACATTTAAGTTCTGATTTCTTCCAATAAAGGTAGTAACCATGTTAACCTTCAATTCCGCTGCTGCATTAATTACCTGCATCAAATGATCAATACTTTTCTTCCGGCATTCGTCATCTTCATCCAGAACATTCGGATAATAAGCCAAGGCCGAAATTGTAACTTTTCTATCCTTGCAATATCTCAATATCTCTTCTGCTTTGAAAGAATCGAGGGTGGATACATCAATATGCGTTACACCTGCATATTTACGTTCCGCTTTTCCTTTGGGCCAGCATGCAACCTCCAGACACTCAAAACCATTTTCTGATGCGAAATCCACCACCTGTTCAAATGAATAATCTGCCATCACCGATGTAATAAATCCCTGTTTCAATAAGCTTCCCTTCCTTTTCCTATTTGTTTTCATGTAATTTACATTTTTCATTATTTTTTACATTTTTATTATACAAATCATTGACTTATTTTTCAATACCCTATATAATTTTCATAACAAGCGATATATTGCTTTTTCGTTTTTAGTGCACTTTTACTAAGTATTGTGAAAATTTTTCATGCAGGAGGGGAATATGGCTATTTCCAAGGATGTAACAATTTCAGAAATTGCAGCAAGAGCCAACGTATCAATTGCAACCGTATCACGCGTCATCAACCAGGCCGGAAACACCAAAGCCGAAACAAAGCAAAAAGTTCTTCAGGCAATGGCAGAATTAGGACTGAATCCCAGTACTTACTGTGGTATTAAGGCCCCCGCAGACTCACGATCCATATTAGTCTGCCTTCCCAACTTTCAAAATCCATTTAATGCTGATGTTATTGAAGGTATCCAAAATGCAGCTATGGCTCGCGGCTACAGAACTTTTTTTTACGCAGCTTCTGATTTACGCTTTTCTTTATATGAATACGAAAAAATTATTGATCAGAACAATTTTTGCGGTTTATTATTAGTACACAATGTTTTAGATACAGAACAGTTAAACAAAATAAAATTAAAATACCCAGTAGTCATGTGTTCAGAGCATTGCAATCTGCCTGATGTTTCTTTTGTCTCCATTGATGATGTTTATTCATCGCAAATAGCAGTCAACTACTTATTATCTATCGGGCGCTCTCGGATTGCCCTGATTAACAGTCAGCTGACAAATGCCTATGCACGTTTTCGCGAAAAGGGCTTTCTCTCCGCCCTGCGCAAGGCCGGTCTGCAGGCAAATAGCAATTGGATCCTGCATATTACAGAAATTGATTTTGACATTGCCGTCTCTGTAATTACTTCTTTATTGAAGGGGTCCGACCGCCCGGATGCAATCTACTGTGTCTCTGACGTATATGGGGCTGCAGCCATCAAAGCAATTCAGAATTACGGTCTACGTGTTCCTGAGGATATAGCCGTGGTAGGCTTTGATAATATCAGTCTGTCAAAAATGGTTGTGCCCGCCTTAACTACCATTAATCAGCCCAAAAAACAATTAGGTCATCAGGCTTGTGAAATTTTGATTAATCTTATCGAAAATCCTTCGACACCTCCACAGCATATTTTGCTGGATACGGAATTAATCGTCCGATCCTCCACCTAAAACATAATCTGAAAAAGCAGGGCAACCGTCCTTACAGACGGCGCCCTGCTTTTTCAATTAGAATACTCATATCTTGAAAATTTAATTTCATCACAGCATCTCACACAGCTCGATCACTTCATGATTGGGTCCTTCCACCTTGAAAAACCGGATGCCGGATTTCCAGTATGGCAGCTGCTCCACTTCCGTGCTACGGAGCCGGTATACTCCCTGCATTTCACGGAACAGTTGATCCACCTTCTCCACGGATAATGCGATATGATCGATGCTGTCCGTGGCATCTGCGGTAGTCTCGCTTTCGTACACCTCCAGCATCACGTTGTGTATTCTCAGGAAAGCCACTCTGTGTCCCTGATAATTCTCCTGATTTATGATATCGAATCCCAGAGAACGGTAGAAATCCAGAGTCTCCTGATATTTCTGTGTAGGGATCCCGATGTGCTGGATCCCCTTTATGTGTAATTTATATAAATATTTGTCCATGGCTGATGCCCCTTATCCCTCGATATGATATACTCTTGCTTCATAGGGCTGCAGATGCAGAGTATCTGTGATCTTCGTCCCCGGGTAATTGGATATCAGCAGTTTTGTTGACTTTTCAACGAATTCCGCAGGAATTTCCAGATCCATAGCTTCTCCTGCAAAATTACATGCAACCAAAAGCTTTTCCTGTCCCAGGATTCTCTCATAGGCATAGATCTCCTTCAGTTCCTTGAAGGAGCTGTTTAGCAGTAGGAGGATCGGAGACACAAAGATCAGGGATAATGCCAGCATCAGCAGAATCAGCATTGCCTTTTTCCAGGTTTTCATCTTCATTACATCTCCACCTCCTTACGCCTGCTTAAGATCAACTGTGTTACAGAAATCACGACCACTACGATCAGGAACACCACTGCTTTTGCCTGTGCCTGTCCCAGCTTCGATTCCTTGAATGCCGTATTATAGATATTCAGTGCGATCATTTCCGTGCTGTTGGCTGGACCTCCTGCTGTCAGGGACAGGTTCTGGTCGAACATTTTAAAAGAATCCGAAATCGATAAGAACAATCCAATGGCAAATGCCGGTGCCACCAATGGCAGTCCGAAGCCCACGGCATTAATGCAAATCACAGAGCAGATTGCAAATACAAAGGTGAACAGAAATGAATTCCAGAATCTGCTGTCGCTCAATAATTTCCCATAATTTGATATTCCTACAAATACGGCATTTTTACCGATTCCGTTCCAGTCGGTAAAGGAATAGTAAAAACCCTTTACCGCAGGAACCAGAACCACCAGTACAAAGGCGAAAAGTGCCGGAAGGATGAACAACCAAAAGCCTGTCTGTTATGGTGTGGATTATTCGAGATGGACCGGTGCCAGAGAAATGTTTGAGGAACTGACTGCCGGAAACAAAGAGAAAAAGATACGTCTGATCAATATCGGTGAGCCCCAGATCACCAGAGAAAGCTTCTATCAGCAGCTACTGCATCAGATTCCCTTTCCAACGAAGACGGCGGCTTTCTTCCTTTCGGATTATTTTGCCATTGAGGCCATCAGTTACTTAGGCTCCAAGGGTATCCGGGTCCCCGCAGACCTGGGGATCGCCGGATTCGATGATATCAATTACGCCCACCTTACCGTTCCGAAGCTGGCTACCATTCATTAGAACATGGAGCGGAAGGCAGAGCTGGCTGTAACAGAGCTGCTATCTGCCATACAAAATCCCATCTACATTGGCAAGGAGGTATTACTGGATGTCATGCTGATTGCCCGGGATTCCATCTAATTTCTGTGTCATCCGGCTGCCGTTCCTCCAGCTCCTCATAGAACCGGTAATTATTCTTGCCGTTCTGTTTGACATAATACAATGCCTTGTCCGCTTTTATATAATATTCTTCAAAGTTGTCTCCCTGTCTGCACATGCACAGACCGCAGGACAGGGATGCCGCTGAAGTCTCCGCCGCAGCATTTTTTGCCGCACGAAAGCTGTCAAACAGCTTTCTCACCCGCATGTTTATCTCTGCTTCCGATACCTCCGGCAGATAGAACAGGAATTCATCTCCTCCCAGCCGGCAGACTACTGCGTTCTTCATGCACTCTGTAAGCACCTCTCCTACCAGTCTGAGGGCACGATCCCCCGCCTTATGTCCATAGACATCATTGATCTTCTTCAGATTATCCATATCCACAAATCCCAGACAGCCACCCTGCTTCTGCATTTTCTCAAGGATCAGTGCCTCACCCTTATGACGCATAGGAAGACCTGTCAGATAATCCAGACTTTCCCTTGCCTCTCTCTGCCTAGCCAGCTCCAGCTCGCGGATGCGGTCCATCGTCTGGATCAGAGTAACGACCAACAGGACCACCAGTCCGGTTGCGATAAAGATTCCGGACAGAGACACCACTCGATACACTGCTGTCACCTCCAGCATGACTGCGATCATGGCAGCCACCAGTCCGATCAACGGAAGCTTGTAATGTTTCGCTGTTCCCTGGATAAGATCCCTGCAAATGGTGATAAATACCGTCAGGAAGGTTCCTGCGATCACCATGTGGGACAAAAGATAAAATCTGCGATATTCAGTACCTGTAAGACCGTGCATATCACAAAATTCACACAAATGATACATTCTGCCACATGATAGACCTTCCGGTATCTTCCCTGCTGCACACTATCAATATAGAACATGATTGGGACCGGGCAGATCATCACAACAAAGAAGCACATATTCGACAGAATAGAAGCATTGGAAACAAACAGCTGGCGCAGCTTCGATTCTCCCAGCATCCACACTGCTCCCAGGATCATGCACCATCCCAGGTACTCGAGATCAAATCTCGTCTTGTATACAATATCGAGCACCAGACTGATGATCAGCACGACCAGTCCGGCAAACAACATCGTACAGGCGATCAAAGTTACCATAAAATAGCAGTGGAACATATATGCCCAGATATCTAATTTATCCCCACAATATACCGTATTGACGACACCGGAATACTTGTGGGTAAAGGACTGCAGTTCGATCCGCACTTCCTTTCCCGCATCCTCTCCTGATGTCTCGCAGAACACATACCGGCTGGCAGAATTTTTCCCAAAAGGTCTGGTATTCTCCGTATCATACACCGTCCTCAGTTCCCCTCCGATGTAAATACGCACATTCTCCAGGGAGGACCTGATGGCGATCGTATTTTCCTTATAATCCTGTGGAAGCACTGACCGTTTGACCAGAAGCTCTCCTGCAGGCACATCACATCTGCCCGGAACTGGAATCTCTTCTTCTGTTCCGTCTGCCAGCACCCGGTAAAAGGTTCCCGTAAAAGTAATGCTTTCCTCCGTGACCGTGTCCCTCTCACTGGGGTAAATGCGCTGCCCTAAAAAAAGGCTGCAAGCAGCACAAGGATCACCACATAAAATAAAATTCTTTTATACTTTCGGATCGTATATTTCTCTTCTGTCAACTTTTTTAACCTCATTAAATGATACCGGGGCAGCCCCCGCTTTTATTCCCTTATCGGAGTTCTGTCCATGATCTTTTACCCACTTATCAACAAGTTTATCACACGTAGCTGAAAAAAGTAATTATCTATTTTACCTCGTAAAATGTTTATGGAAAATTCATTCGACAAATCATGCTTTCCGAACTAAAATAGGAATGCGATATGATAATTTCATGATCCTATGAAAGGAGACAACATGATATGAAGAATAAAAAATATTCCATCATTTATAGCAGTTTAACAGGTAATACCAAGGTGCTGGCTGATGCGATCCACGAGGCATTACCACAGGATGAATGTGAGTATTTCGGTGTGTCCGACACAGTGATCCCTTCTTCCGAAC
>ERZ827524.1221-NODE-1221-length-26129-cov-3.900054_pt1 | contig 26129 bp, 25 predicted proteins | sample MGYA00519702_ERZ827524 | MGnify/ENA primary metagenome ERZ827524 (study PRJEB31778, sample SAMEA3449341) | human gut metagenome | biome: human gut; feature: human-associated habitat; material: faeces | place: United Kingdom | collected 2010/2012 ...
CCGGCAATGTTGACGGGCATCCGACCTTTCAGTTATTCGGAAATACTTCTGTAAAAAAGCTTGGTTTTGTCCATAAAGGACTGCCGCCAGTCACGGATCACGTAGTGCCCTATCCACCTGCCATCGCGGCAATCAGCACTATGGAACTTGGTTTCACCCGGGACGGCATTACCGTAGAGGATATCTCCTTAGCCAATGCCTATATCGGCATTGCTTTTGTCATCGGCAATGAAATAGAGAATTCCTATGTCGGTCGTTCCGAAACCACTGTCTCGGCTTCTTTCGGACGCCACCGCATCCACAATATTATGGGGGGATGCCTCTATAAAGGTATTTTGATCAAAGGCGTTCTGGATACCATCGACATTCAAAACGTACAGTTTAATTTAACCTGCTATGAACCTTGCTATTCCCAATTTCGTGCTTCCCGTTGTACCGACATTGAGTTGATTCGAGCAGATGGTCTAAATTTTACAAACATCCTGTCTTTCGGTGCTTTTTACGGACTCAGAACCCGTCCGGGATATCAAAGCAAAAATGTCTCATTGCGTGCCACCAATTTGAATTGCGAGGGTGCACATCCGCTTTCGATAGAGTCGAGCGGGATGATTAAAATTGCTAATTCCTACTTCTTGATGCTCGATTGGGCAGGCTACAGCAAGGCAAAGGACTTTATTGGATGTCTGGTAAAATCCGACCCCAATTGCCCGCATCAGTCATTCTATCTGTTTGATAACTGTGTCTTTCAAAATGGTGTTCCTTGTACAAACCCGAATGCGAAAGACTCAACCGAGGAAAGTGATCCCGTAGAGTATGGCAATTGTACCGATATCGAAGATACTTCCATCGTGGTAGAATTAGAAAGTGGACATAACGTGCAATTTGCCAATTGTATGCTCTGGGGATGGAGTGCATGCGGAAAGCATCAGCCGGTAATCCGGTTTAACCATCACACAAAAGGCTTTTCCAGTGTTACCTTTTCTAACACCACTTTTACAAGCGGCGTCTTTCAAGGTACTCTTGCAGCAGTCGGTGGGGACGGCTATCAAAACGGAGAGCTTCGATTTGATAACTGTCGGTTTCCGGACTCACTTGCCATTTCGGATGAGCAAAAGGAAAGAATCAGCTTTAAAAATTGCGTAGTGTTCGGCACAGAAGGCGGTTTGGAAGAACTGACAAACGCTGTAAAATAAAAAATGGTTTCACAGAAAGTCTGAATGGAAAGGAGTTTACTGAAATGCATACATCATATTTTAAAAAGCTTACCAAAACCGTATCAGTCGTTGCGCTGGCAGCAGCAGTGGGATTCGGTACCACTTACGCCAGCGTAAGATCTCTCTTAGCAGATGCAGCTTCTGCCGGCAATACGGTAAATGTCAAAGATTACGGTGCAAAAGGTGACGGGGATACGGATGATTCTGACGCCATTCAGAAAGCAATAAATGCAATCAAAGCAAAAGGCGGCAAAGTTTTTATTCCTGCAGGTTTATATTATATGGAAAGCGGTGTAACGGTTCCTCCCGGTGTGTCTATTGTTGGTACGACACCAGCAGCAACAGGTCCATGGCAAAACCATCTTGACAGTCATGATAAGGGTGGAAATTCCATTTACGGTGGTAGTAGCGGTCTTAGCTGGACAATCGGAGATGATATGCGCGGCACTTGGATATTAGCGGCAAACGGAATCGGGAACAGAAACGCTGTTGCAACCTTTCAATTGGACGGGAACACCTCAATCGAACGGGTGGGATTTGTCAATAAATCCCAATATCCTTGTACCTCCAGTCCTTCGGAAGCACCGCCGCTGATCAGTGTCAGCACTGCAAAAGCAACAAACACCTCTTCCACTATCAAAATTTCGGACATCTCACTTGCTAACCCTTATATCGGTATTGCTATCGCCCAAGGTTCTGATTTTAATAATGATTATACCTCAACTCCTAGCAATAAATCCAAACTTGGGACGGTAACAATAAGCAATATTATGGGTTCACCGCAGTACAAAGGTATCATCATTAAAGGAATCTCTACTCCGGTTAATCTGAATAATATCCAATTCAATTATTCATGTTATGAGAGCAATCATGTTGCAGAGCGTACCAATTACGCCACCGATATTGAAGTCTCCGGCTCGGACAAAGTTAGCCTGGTTAGCGTTTTAAGTTTCGGTGCCAACTACGGCCTAATGACAAAGCCTGCATTCAGCGGCAGAAGCTCTCAGGTGACAGCGGTCAACTTAAACCTGGAAAGCGGCATTCCGCTCTACCTGACGGCATCTGGGAAATATGAAATCAGCAATTCTTATTTGTTTACCATTTGCCCTTTTAATGCAAGTAGCAGAAAAGAGTATCGCTGTTTAAAGATTGTACAGGATAAAGATTGTAAAACAGCGCCGAATTATCTGTTTAATAACATTATGCTGCAAGATCCGATTGAATTTGGTGCTAACACGAAAAACTTCAATGATTCTAATATTGATATTACTGTTGACGGCGGTGCAAAAATTGTATTCAACGGAATGCAGTCATACGGATACGACCTAACGCAAAAGGAACCTGTGATTCGTTACAACCACCGTAGCGGAGGCGCCTCCTCCTGCCAGTTTATCAACTTCAACCAGATTAGCTCCGCATCAAATCCGTTTATCTCCATTTCGGGTTCTGCATATAAATCGGGGGAAGTAAGCGTTGTTTCTTCTCGAATCCCGAAACAGATGAGTTTGCCGGGAGCCAATGTCAAATTTACCGACTGTACACTCTATGACGGTGCAAATGGAAGCTACTACAATAATTAATAAAAAGGAGGGCGCTTTTCATAGGCAGCTATGAAAAAGCTGATTAGGATGAAAAAAGTTTATTTAAAATGTTTATCCCTGTTCATAGCAAGCGTCATATTAGCTGTTCCGCTGTCAAGCTGTAAGGAAAAGCCGACGGGAGGCAATTCCCCTCTCTCCTCCGGACAGTCAGCAGAAAACAATGGAGACGGAGGAGAATCCGGAGAATCGTTAGAGAACAAAACAGGAGACAGCAACACCTCGGAACGTAGCGGTTCAGGCACTCCCGGCGGTAATACACCGACCAACATACCCGGCGGAAACAGTGGAGGAAGTGGAAATAACACCGGAGACAATACCACGGTAGGAGCCGATATGTCCACATACTATTTTAATGTCAAAAAATACGGTGCAAAGGGTGACGGAAAAACTGATGATGCTCCGGCAATTCTGCGAGCAATTGAAGCGGCAAAAAAAGCAAGAGGCGGAATCGTATATTTGCCCGGAGGAATGTACTTGATGAAAAAGGGAATAACCGTCCCGATGGGTATTGTCATCAAAGGAGATGCTCCCAGAACAAATTCGGCATGGAAAGAAGTGAAAGTTCAAACTTCTTCCCAAGCGGCGCAAAAGGCGGGTAGTTCCTTTTTATCCGTTTCTAATTTCAAAGGTACCTTTATCGTGGTGGATCATGGAAAAGGCAATGTAAATTCTGCGCCGACTTTTCGCCTGCAAGGAAATGCGGGAATAGACTCCATCGGATTCGTCTACAAAGAACAAGCACCTATTACCGACAGCGTTTCGGAATTTCCGCCGGCAATTGCAATGTATTCCACGAAATCCTATAAAGGAACACGGGAAGGCGTGACGATTGACAATGTCTATTTAGCAAATGCCTATATTGGTATCGCCATCGGCGAGATTACAAACCTGAAAAACTATGATGAAGGCGCGACAGAGGGTGTCAGTATCGGACGTTTGCGGGTACATAACATTACAGGCGGCCCTCTATGGAAAGGCATTTTTGTAAAGGGCGTTTTGGATACGGTTGATTTTTCCGACATTCACTTTGGATTTACCAATTTTGTTCCGTCTTATGCGGCATATCGGCATAATAACTGCCGAGATCTTGAACTTGCAAGAGAAGATGGCGCGATGGTGAACAACTTCACATCATTTGGGGCCTGCTATGGGATCAAAAGCACTTATTCACATACCGGCGCAAGTTCTTTGCGAGCAAACAACCTTAAGATATATGGTAAATTTCCATTGCATTTTACAAGTGGCATGCATAAGGTTTATAACGCTTATCTTGAGATGATAAACTATAATAATTATTGTACCGATAAAACCTTTAGTGGCATTTCCCTGATACCCAGCATGCAATGTGTTCATCAGCCGTTTTATCTTTTCAGTAAGGTGACGGTGAAAAATTCGCTTGGAAAGAGCGGATATACCGACAGTTCCATGGATGTGCGACTGGGAAAATCAGCCAATCTGACAATGAATGACTGTACCTTTGACAACTCTAGTAACAGTAATTCTGTTCCGGTATTTAATTTCGATGCGCAAGACAGAACGGCAACCAGTGCAATTTTCTATCATGCCACCGTAAAGGGAAACAATTCCGGCTTGCTTGCCAAGATTAATCGAATGGGCACAGGAGCAGTACAGTTCAACCAATCCACAATAACAGACGGTCTATATCATTCCGTTTCCTCTGTAAATGAAGTTTGGTTTTTGAACTCTAAGTTATCTTCCGGTCAAGTCGTCAATAAACACTAATCGCCAAATGCTCTTTATACCTGGTTTCGAGAAAAAGGCATTGATAAAAGATAGTATTTTACATTTTAAAGGCTAAGCAAGACCGCATCTTCGGTGCGGTCTTGCTCTGTTTTTTATACTAAACGATTATCTATTATTTCTCTCAATATATCTGCCTTCTCCCCATTTGACAACGGCATATTGTCAAGTGTCTTTGTTGTGTGATTTGCATATATCCGGGAAAGCACAGATTCAATTTGTACTCTTTTTTCACCCGTAATCGGAATGGTGTGTATCGTGATATTCTTGATTCTGTTGTTTTTCATTGATACCCACCTCCATAAATATTACGAGGCGGATAGGTTGTCTTATTCCATTTTAAGCTTTGTTGCGACATCATTGTCACAACCGTTTTTCGTTTTTATCTTCGCTCCCTTCGTTCAGTTATTTGGTATGACCATAGTCAAAGCAATTTTTAGTATTATCTTTCATAAAAATCCTTTCCGTCTTTCGGCTGAATAAAACTTTAAAGTTACACCCCACCCATGACGGGATCGTGATTTTGTCCTTTCATCTTTTTCTGTCGGGGCTGTTTCATCGTTGTGCAGTCCTCAACATGAGGTGTACTGTCAATGATATCGGTCAGCTCTGCAAACAGATATGCCGAATCAGCTCCCAGATGATGAGTGCCATTGTCGGTATCAGAGAAATCCAAAACGCTGTTTTCAAGTGTTTCTTCATCCTGTCCTCCGCCATATAGAGACTCTGTGAGAACAGCTCGCTCATTCTCCCAGCCTGTGAGGACATACCTTGTATTAATGGTTTCGTATTTCGGAATTCCGTGTAAGCAAATGCGGGAGTACAGTTGATTCCGCTGACAAACTTCTTGCCGTCGGTGATTGTTTTCTTACCGCAAGGCAGAAGACGTAGTTAATAAATACAACCGTGAACTTGCCGAATGGAAACGCAAGGTCAAGGAAAGCCGCAGATCCGCCGAAAAGGAACGGTATGCACCGCCCGCAAAAGAAAGTGTCCGTGACCAGCTCAGACGGTTACAGGCAGAGGGCAGACAGCAGAAACCCAAGCACCGCTCCCGTGACAGAGAAAGATAGCTTTAACACCGAAAACAACACCGCAGGGCAGTACCCCTGCCTTGCGGGATTACATATATGGTCTTTTGACCGTAAAAATGCTTTGAGGGCGGCAATTACCTTGTCGCCCTTTTCAAAATAAACCGACAAATTTTCTCTCACCTATTGACCATCATAAACTCTTTGTATATAATTTAATTAACAATTAGGTTAATTGTTAAAGGAGGTCTTATCAATGGGATTGCAACAGACACTAAAAGCTCTTGCTGACCCGATTCGCCGTGAAATACTGAATATGCTGAAAAAAGGGCGAATGTCAGCAGGTGAAATTACCGAGCATTTTTCCGTAACAGCCCCATCTATTTCAAGACATTTATCTGTGTTGAAAGATGCTGATTTAATCAGAGATACAAGAGAAGGAAAATTCATTTTCTACGAAATCAATACCTCTGTTTTAGAGGAAACAATGCTTTGGATTGCAGCTTTGAAAGGAGATAATGACAATGCTAAAAAAGAATAAATTAAAGGTTATAATTTCATCTATCGCTATTTTGCTTCCGATGATATTTGGTCTTGTTATGTGGAATAAGTTACCTGATACTATGACAACTCACTGGGGTGCAGACGGAAATGCTGATGGATTTAGCGGAAAGGTTTTTGCTGTTTTCGGTTTACCAGTCATTATTTTGGTGTTGCATTTTGTTTGCTTGCTATTTACACTTTTTGACAAAAAACAGAAAGAGCAAAACCCTAAGGCGTTAGGTATGATTTTCTGGATTTTGCCTATTGTATCGCTTTTTACAAATGGAATAATGTATCGTGCTGCCTTTGGAAAAGAGTTTAATATGGAATGGTTTATGCCCGCATTATTAGGTGCAATGTTCATTTTTATGGGCAATTATCTACCTAAAGTAAAACAAAATCGAACTCTTGGAATCAAAGTTTCTTGGGCATTGAATAACGAAGAAAATTGGAACAAAACACATAGATTAGGTGGTAAGATTTGGGTTGTTGGAGGACTAATTATGCTATTTTCCATCTTCCTCCCTCTTACAGCTATGGTATGGGTGATGGTTTGCGTAATTTCCGCTATGGCAATTATTCCCATAGTCTATTCCTATTACATTTATAAACAGCATAAAAAGGAAGGCATTGTATATACTACGCCACCGAGAAGTAAAGCGGAAAAGATTGCGGTTAAAATATCCGCTATCATCGTACCAATCATTCTCGTTGGCGTTGCGGTATTGATGTTTACAGGTAATATAGAAGTTCATTGCGAAGATACCTCGTTTGCAATAAATGCGACTTATTGGACTGATTTAGAGATAGATTATTCCGAAATAGATACTATCGAGTATCGCAAAAATTTGGATGTAGGAGTGCGAACAAACGGTTTTGGCTCGGCAAGATTGTCGATGGGCATTTTCCAAAATGACGAGTTTGGTTCATATACCTTGTATGCATATACAGGTGCTAAAGAGTTTATTGTATTGACATCTGAAACAAGAACTCTTGTTATTGGAATGAGCAAAGTTGAAGATACGCAAACAATTTATGACACATTGCTTTCAAAAATAAGTGAGTAACGCCTATAATCGCAAAAATCAGATAAGAAATATGAAATCATTACCACCCGATAAATAAGCCTTAAAATACTTGTATAGCAGGTAATTTGACACCTAAAAGCGTTACAATCGAGCAGACAGACAAAGGGCGAAGATACCGTGAATGTGTATCTTCGCCCTTAAATTATGCTATGCGAAAATCAGTTTGCTGGTGACAACCTCTCTTGCACAGGATTTCACCTGATGACCAAAAGGAACTGCTTCCATTATGTCAGAACGTTGTTTTGCTTACAAGAGGAAATTAGGAAAAAGTTTATTTTATAGTACTTTACTATTTGCTGTTTCTATGCTAACATACAAACGAATTGATCATTTTACAGGCTTTAGGGAGTGTGATAAAGTGAAAATAGCCATTTACAGCCGAAAATCACTCTTTACCGGAAAAGGCGAGTCGGTTGAAAATCAGATTGAAATGTGCAAGGAATATATCAATTTTTCTTTGAATAACGAAGCGCCGAAAGAAATTTTCGTGTATGAGGACGAAGGATTTTCAGCGAAGAACTTAAACCGCCCGCAGTTTCAGAAAATGATGCATGATTTAGAAGCTGAACATTTCGATTATATTGTCTGTTACCGGCTTGACCGATTGAGCCGTAATGTCAGCGATTTTTCGGGGCTGATCGAAACGCTGGAACGAAAAAATGTGCACCTCATCTGTATCAAAGAACATTTTGACACATCTTCGCCGATGGGCAGAGCAATGATGTATATTACCTCTGTTTTTGCGCAGTTGGAACGAGAAACGCTTGCTGAGCGTGTTAGGGATAATATGCACATGCTGGCACGCACCGGCAGATGGCTCGGAGGAACTGCGCCGACAGGCTTCGACACTTCGGAACTTTCCGAAATTATTATGGACGGCAAAATGAAAACCTCTCACGCCCTTGTTTTTAACGATGAAATCGAAACCGTTAAGCTGATCGTGAAAACCTTTTTGGAAAATCCGTCTGTTTCGGGCGTCAACAAAAAACTCATTCGTGAAAATATCAAGTCAAGATCAAGCGGCAAATTTTTCTCCATTCCGGGGATTCGGGAAATCCTTTCCAATCCTGTTTACTGTATTGCGGATTCCGATGCATACGAATATTTTTATGCTCATAATGCGGACATCTGCCGAAATAAGAAAGAGTGGAACGGCAGTTTCGGTGTGACAGCATACAATAAGCGGGATTATTCCAAAGGTGCAAAGCGAAACGATATCAGCGATTGGATCATTTCGATCGGCCAGCATCAGGGAATTGTCAGCGGGAAAGATTGGGTATTCATTCAGAATTATTTTCACGATAACAGTAAAGAAAAAATTATTAACACCTCTGAACTTGGGTTGTTGTCCGGGCTGATTTACTGCACCGATTGCGGTGAAAAAATGTTCACAAAACGGCGAAGCAATGATGAAGAAAACTTCAGCTATATCTGTTCCGGCAAGCTAAAAGGCGGAACGGCTTTGTGCGGATGCAAAAATCTTTTGGGTAAGCAAACAGATGATTTGGTGGTTGATTTTATCCGAAATAAGCTGGATGATTTCGACCTGTGCAGCGAACTGAAAAGCAAAATCATTGAGTATGAAAACAGCGATCATAAGAAAGAAATCAAAGATGCAGAACAAAAAATCAGAATCGTCGAATCAGAGATTGGTATTTTAACCGAACGGCTTACGGACAGTTCATTAAGCGCTGTTGCAATCCAAGCGGTTGACCGAAAGTTAAATGAAAAAGTTATGGAGAAAGAAAAATTGCAACAGAACTTAGAAATCCTGTTGCAGAGCGATGATCATCAAACAATGGATATCTATGCGATTGTTTCTGCGTTACAGTCTTTTAGCAATGAGTTTGATAACCTGTCTGTATATGATAAACGACAGATTATCCGTCTGTTGATCGACCGCATTGAGTGGGACGGAGAGAATCTCGATATTTTTATATACGGCGAATAAAGCAATTTCAGCCCTTTATTCGTCGGCAAACTGTAAAAAGTTGCCGGACTGTTGGTGGTGTATTTCCCACCTTGATTGCAATTATTACGATGTTCTTTACTTTTGGGGGCATTGCCTCAAATCATTCCGGCAGCCTGCCTGCGGCACTGCAATCGGCAGTTTCCACCCTGATTCTGACCGGAGTGATCGTATTGGGAATTCTAATGACGTTCTGGATCTCACGCTTGCTGTCCAAAACCATTCTGAAAGGCATTCCGTCCTCCTTTACGCTGGAGTTGCCGCCCTATCGGCGCCCTCAAATCGGGAAAGTCATCCTGCGTTCCGTCTTTGACCGCACCCTGTTTGTACTGGGCAGAGCGGTAGCTGTGGCAGCACCCGCAGGATTGCTGATTTGGCTGATGGCAAATATTCACATCGGAGATGCGTCGCTGCTTACCCATTGCTCCGGCTTTCTGGACCCGTTTGCCCGGCTCATCGGTCTGGACGGCGTTATTCTAATGGCATTTATTTTGGGTTTTCCCGCCAACGAGATCGTCATTCCCATCATGATTATGGCATATATGGCAGAGGGCAGTCTGACTGATTTCCAGAATCTCACCCAGCTAAAAACGCTGCTTGTGGACAACGGATGGACGCCGGTTACCGCAATTTGTACCATGCTGTTTTCATTGATGCACTGGCCCTGCTCCACTACCTGTATGACCATCAAAAAGGAAACGCAGAGCATAAAATGGACTTTGGTTTCCTTTATCTTGCCGACCGTTATCGGCGTGACTGTCTGCTTTTGCGTAGCCAATATCTGCCGGCTCTTCGGCTTTGCGGTATAAAGCATCAAACAGATGATGAACTCTTCCGCGGACATAGCAGTGTACAATAACCGCATTTTTCAAAATATTTCTCATCATTGCAGCAGGACAAATAATTGCATTCATCACAGCAACATTCAACCTGCTCGCCATTTTCCCCAAAGTTCAGTCCGTTTCCCTGACAATCCATTCCCTGATTGCCCGGAAACAAAACAATACGTTTCATGAGATACCTTCCCTTTCCCGTATATCATACCTTTATGCTATCACAATAAATTAATGTTGTCAATTATTATTATCTTTTAGATTATATATAATCTAAAAGATAATGCAATATTATTTTGCATATAATATAATAAAGGCATCTTATCTGTCCGACACGCCAGGTACAGAACGGAGAAAGGAATGACCGTTTCATGATTGCCAATAAAATAAAAATGTTGCGGGAAAGACACAATCTTACACAAAGTGATTTGGCTAAAAAGCTCGGTTTGACCCGATCCGGTGTAAACGCTTGGGAAATGGGAATATCGGTTCCATCTACTCAATACATCGTTGAGTTAGCCGCTTTATTCGGCGTTTCAACCGATTATTTGCTGGACATTGAAAAGGAAAAAAGCATCAACATAAACGGTTTATCGGAAAAAGAAGTCGGTATGATTATCGAGTTAGTGGAATATTTTAAGCAGAACAAACAGAAGTAAATCTTCGCATAAAAAACCTGCTGTCTGAAGCGCATTTGCCTCAGACAGCAGGTTTTTTGTATTCTGCTTTTAACAGCCTAGTCTTATTTGTACATCGGGCCGTAGGTTGCACAGGCTTCATAGTCTGCCTTTTCCTTGTTGTCGGTGCCGAAAGCAGCCCACGCATGAGGACGGTAAATTTTGCTATCCTCCACATTGTGCATCGATACCGGTATTCTCAGCATACTTGCAAGCGTAATCAAATCTGCGCCGACATGACCATATACAGATGCGCCGTGGTTTGCTCCCCAATTCGCCATTACACTGTAAACATCAGTAAATGCGCCCTTGCCGGTCAGCCGCGGTGCAAACCAAGTGGTCGGCCAGGTGCGGTCGGTTCTCATGTCAATCGTGTTATGCATTTCTTCGGGCAGGATAACGGTGTAGCCCTCTGCGATTTGCAGCACCGGTCCCAAATCGTCGATCAAATTCAGACGGATCATGGTAATCGGCATTTCTGCTCCGGTTTTAAAGTGGGAAGAGAATCCGCCGCCTCTGAAATATTCATAATTGGCACGGCACCAATCGGTCTGTTCGGTACAGCCTTTGATGTCGGCGTCGGTCATGTTCCACCATTCTTTCATACAGCCGTTGCCGTTCTCATCCTTCGCAGCACCTGTACCGTCAAGGGCAGTTGCGCCCGAGTTGATCAGGTGAATAAATCCGTTTGCTGCACGTCCGGTCGGTTTTTGCCCGGTAACACGCTCTACCGCTTCAGGACTCCAATAGGTGCGGACATCGGAGAACAACGGTGCTTTATTGGAAACCAAGTGACCAAGCAACATAGATACGCCGTTCAGATTATCGTTTTCGGTTGCAAAAACGGTCGGCTGGCGTTTGCCGTTCCAGTCAAAGGTCGAGTTGGTGATTGCTTCGGTAAAGTCGCCGTTCGGCAGCCAGTCGGTCCAGTTTCTCTGTCCCTGGAAACCGCCTGCAATCGCATTTTTGCCGAGTGCTTCTTCATGCCATCCCATTTCATCAATTTTTTGGTTGCCGAGCATGATATCACGCACAATCATGGTCATCTTTACTACGAACTCCCAGTCTTTGTCTGCAGGAACAACCTTTGATTTGGTGATTACTTCAGGCAAATTCTTGCCCGCATTGCAGTCAAAGCCTTCTTTGCAGTTTGCTTTGGTCCATGCAAGCGCTCTTTCATACTCCTCATGGTCATAAATCTCAAGAGTGATTCTTCTTAAGATTTCGGTCATATCAACCCACTCTGCACGGATACCCAAATATTTCTGGAAGAAATCCGCATCACAGTATGAGCCTGCAATACCCATTGCAATTGCGCCGAAGTTGACATAAGCCTTGTTGCGCATCAATCCTACTGCAATTGCACATCTTGCAAAGCGGAGCAGTTTTTCCTCCACATCTGCAGGAACGGAACGATCCGTCATATCCTGAACGTCATGTCCGTAGATAGAAAATGCCGGCAAGCCTCTCTGTGCGTGTGCTGCCATAACTGCGGCAAGATATACTGCGCCCGGACGCTCGGTTCCGTTAAAGCCCCAAACAGCCTTTACGGTAAGCGGATTCATATCCATCGTTTCACTGCCGTAGCACCAGCAGGGGGTTACGCTTAACGTACCGCATACATTCTGGGTGGAAAATTTTGCTTCACATTTAGCTGCCTCAGCGCCTCCCCCGATGGTGGAGTCCGCAATGACGCATTCTACCGGTGTTCCATCCGGATAACGAAGATTCTCACTGATTAATTTTGCAGCGGCCTCCGCCATTCCCATGGTCTGTGCCTCCAGGCTTTCTCTAACGCCGCCCCAACGACCGTCTATTACCGGTCTGATACCGATTTTCGGATAATTCATTTTCTTTCATCCTTTCTTTGTTTTCCAAACTTCGTTACTCTGTAACGACACCTTTTTTCAAAATAATATTTGCATACAGTGCTTTTTCCGATGTTGTGATAACCGCATATGCTTTTTTCGCACGCTCATAAAATGCAAAACGTTCGATGTTTTCGATTTGAATGTCCTCTTCGTGCGCCGCAATGATTTTTTTGTACTCTTCCCAAATGACCGGTACAACCGGATCACCTTTCACAACCTCCATCAATGCAACCGGAGCTGCAACGTAGCGGTCAAGCGGAAACAACTGCAAAACGGCATTCAAGATTTCCGGAACATTGTGTCCGTCCAGCCGAATCAATCGCTGTGCATGGCTGGCGCCCGGAAAATTTCCGTCTGCAATCACGATTTCATCCGAATGTCCCATCTCATCCAAGACCTTAAGCAGCTCAGGAGACAAAATGGAAGGTATTCCCTTTAGCATGTTTCTCTTCACTCCTTTCTTTTTTAACCTCGTCATCGCACTATTATTATGGTTTGTTTGCTATACTTTTATTATAAAAGATATCCGCGATTTTGCTCGCAATTATTTGTGTTTTTATGGACATATTTTGTGATTTGTGGTAAAATGTAAATGTAATATAACAAAAATAAGTACAGTTTATAGATATTTCACACCAATTCCCATATTCTTCCAAAGACAAAAAACGCAATTAACGGTAAGATTCTCAAAAAGGAGCAATGAAATGAAAGGTATTTTAGAAAAACGAAAATATGAATCAGATTTTGAATTGTGGTGTCGCTGTTACTCCAACATCAAATTTCTCGCGCACTATCACACCGATGTGGAGATGATCTATGTCAGAGACGGCAATCCGCAAATTTTGGTGAACAACCACCTCTATTCCTGTGCGCCCGGCGACCTGATGATTTTCAAAAGCGGTGATATCCACTACAATGAAAATGACCAAAGCAGCAACATACTTGACTTTGTCGTCTTTAATCCGATTATTCTCGGAGAGCTTTATTCCTCCAAAGCAGAACTTTCCCCTTGCTTAACCCATGCAAAAATGCAGGAATACGGGATGGACGCCGATTGCCTGCGCCTTTTTAACACCATTCATGAGGAAATGAAAGACAAACGAAAATATTATGAGGCTGCAATTAAATCCCGACTGCGCAGCTTCTGGGTAGACTATCTCCGCCATTTTACCGTAGAGGTGTCGGACGGCAGTTCTCCGTCGGTGACAATCAATAAACTTTCCCGTATCCGCAAACTGCTGGATTATATTGACCTGCATTATGACACCGATATCCCTCTGACGAAAGCAGCCGAAATCTTAGGATATGATGCTTTCCATTGTTCCAAAACCTTTAAAGCGATTACCGGTGTTTCCTTTATCACTTACCTGAACACTGTACGGATCGGCAAGTCGCTGGATATGTTAAAAAACGACGATCGAAACATCTTGGACATTGCGCTCGATTGCGGATTCAATAATGCCAGAACCTTTAACCGTGTTTTTAAGGAAATTACACAGATGACTCCCAGTGAATATCTTCAGAGTATGCAGCAAGAGCATCCGCAGGAAAGGGACGACACTGCCCAAAATCATACAATTATTTCATACACCGATAGTTGGCTCTAAGTTTTCACCGACGAATCAGGACCTTTTGTTCAGTACGCATGAATTTAAAAACAAATATTTTTACTATTATTTCCTTTATTTTCTACCTTTATTTTCGTGATAAAATTTTATTTTTGACGTCCGATTTGATAAAATCAACTATTTTGTGACCAAAGTGCAAACATTCTGGTTAACCCTTCACTTTCCTTGACAGTCATTCTGAAAGTAGCTATAATGTACCTTAGTGCTTTCACAATTTGACTTGTTAAAGTGCTGTGCCTGTTTTGTCTGATTGCCCAACCGGCAATCACAGAATTCGGAAAAATGACCAATCAGACAGTTTGATTTTTTGCTCTTTCAGAGCATGTTTTGAAACAAAACACGGAAAGGAATGGTGAAACATGGATGTAAAAGAACTGCATAAACAGTTTTGTACCGAAGAATTTGATGAATACGGCGTGATTTCTAAATTTGAAATTCACTGCCCGGATCACTTCAACTTTGCTTATGATGTTGTTGACGTCATTGCGGCGGAGGAACCAAATCGCCGGGCAATGACGTGGTGCAACGAGGCGGGAGACGAGCGGGTATTCAGCTTCGGTGATATGAAAAAATACAGTGATAAAACGGCAAATATGCTTGTCAAGCACGGAATCAAAAAAGGGGACAAGGTGCTGTTGATTCTCAAACGCCATTATGAATTCTGGTTTACCATTCTGGCTTTACACAAAATCGGCGCAATCGCAGTTCCCGCCACCAATCTTTTGACCACCAAAGATATTGTCTACCGCATTAAATCCGCTACCATTACTGCCGCAGTCTGCACCGCAGGCACCCCTTCCGACCGCGTTGATGAAGCGCAGAAACAATGTGATGAACTGCAAACAAAAATCATTGTCAACGGTCCGAAAGAAGACTGGATTGATTTTACTTCCGAAATGGATGCGGCTCCCGAACAGTTTGAGCGGATCATCACCGACAAAACCGATCGGATGCTCCTTTATTTTACTTCCGGTACCTCCGGATATCCGAAAATGGTAGTCCATAATTTTGCCTATCCGGTCGCTCATATTATGACTGCAAAATACTGGCATAATGTGGATCCGGACGGTCTTCACCTCACTGTTGCCGAAACCGGCTGGGCAAAAGCCGTCTGGGGGAAACTGTACGGTCAGTGGTTTCTCGCCGCCGGAATCTTTGTCTTTGATTTTGACAAGTTCTCTCCTACCGAAATTCTTGCTAAAATTGAAAAGTATAAAATCACGACCTTCTGCGCGCCGCCCACCATCTATCGTTTCTTTATCAAAGAAGGAATGGACGGCTATGATCTGTCTTCGCTCAAATATGCTACCGTTGCGGGCGAAGCGCTGAACGAAGAAATTTATAAACAATTTTATGATAAAACCGGCTTAAAACTGATGGAGGCTTACGGACAGACCGAAACCACCGTTACCGTGGCGAATTTCTTAAATTCTTCGATCAAAGTCGGCTCCATGGGAAAAGAGTCCCCAATGTATGATGTCAAGCTGGTAGATGCAAATGACAAGCCTGTCGGTGTCGGCGAAGTCGGAGAAATCGTACTGCACACCACTGACGAAATGCAAATCGGGATGTTTACCGGCTACTACCGTGATCAGGCGCTGACCGACAAAGCATGGTACAACAACTACTATCATACCGGAGATACTGCTTATCGCGACGCAGACGGCTTTTTCTGGTATGTCGGCCGTACCGATGATTTGATAAAATCCAGCGGCTACCGAATCGGTCCGTTTGAAATCGAGAGCGTATTGATGGAGCATCCCGCCGTATTGGAATGTGCAATTACCGGCGTACCGGATCCTGTCCGCGGTCAAATCGTAAAAGCAACGATTGTATTGACCACCAAATACTCTCCTTCGGACGAACTGGCAAAAGAGATTCAGGATTATGTGAAAAAGTCCACTGCACCTTACAAATATCCTCGTATTATTGAGTTTGTAACAGAACTTCCGAAGACAATCAGCGGCAAAATCCGCCGTGTTGAGATCCGTGAAAAGGACAGCATAAAATAATCGTAACAAAGCCGCCTTGTTTTCACTGAGAAGCGCAATATATTTTTTACAGAAAGCCGGAAGTGGTTGACTTCCGGCTTTCTGTTTAATATAATAAACTCAGGATCATACCACTTGGAAACGGTATGAATCATGGGGAAAGTACAGTGTTCCCGAACCCTTGCAGAAATTCTTGCTTCTTGCGATCCGTCCCCATTGATTAACAGATAGGAAGTGATGCTTTTGAATCCCGCAATATATATTGCTATGTTTCTGCCGCTGCTAATCATATTTATTCAGCAAAGCCAGAATCAAAAGATGATGATCAAACAAATGATAACATCAAAAAGAAAAAAGGAGAGAACCGACATGTTGGAATTAGCAAAGAATTTTCTAAACAAAGAATGCTTAATCTACACTTTTAATTCACAAATAGCAGGAACCATAACAGAAGTAAGTCCCGGCGCAATTTTAATTCAATGCAAGGACAGTATGGAAGCAGTTAATCTTGATTTTATTGTGCGCATCAGAGAATATCCCAGAGGCAAAAACGGAAAAAAGAAATCCGTTGTGTTAGATTAGTATTAAAAAAGAGCGGGATGCCGTCAAATCAGACGGTATCCCGCTCAGTCTATCAAAAAACCATAAATTTTCTTTTTCATACTTTGCGATAGTATTTATAATAAGCGACAATACTCCGCGTTTTACCTGTTTTGATATCGACACCCTTTAACACAGCGCCCTCCATACTCATCAGCTCGCCAATATCTGCGCCATCTAATTTACAGCGAAATACCTCGGTGCCGTTGCAATAAATCGCAATCTCATCATCGTAAATATTGATTCTGCCTTCCTTACCGATCACTGACTCCACATAAGTTTCCAGATCTCGCTCTGTTACATATTTCAGCGGTTTTTTATCGATACGCCGATATAATTCTCTGTTATCTGCCTTTTTCTTCTTTAAGAACGAAAACATCACAAAACAGTTCCTTTCTTTTAGGATGATGAAACCGTCAGTCGGTAATTTTCAATATCCCGATACGCTCCGAACTTGATTCCGACTTCTTTAATTGTTCCACAATATTCAAACCCGAATTTTTGATGCAGTTTTTTACTTGCCTCGTTTCCCGCGGTAATAACAGACACTACTGTGTGGGTTGCTTCCTCTTTTTCGGCTTCTTCAATAATATATTGCATCAACGCCGTCGCAACGCCCTTGTTTCTGTCGTCAACCCCGACATAGAGGGAAAGTTCCACGGTGCTGCGATATGCTTCTTTGTCCCGGTAAGAAGACAAGCTCACATATCCCGCAATATGTCCTTCCGTTTCTGCCACAAACAGCGGATGATTCTTCGTATTATGCTCCTCAAACCATTTTCCCCATTCCTGCGGCGTCTTTGGTGATAAATCCAAGGTTGCCACACCATGGAGCACTTCATAGTTATATATTTCCAAAAGAGCTGGCAAGTCTTTGCGCTCCGCTTTTCTGATTATCATTTAAGAATCTCCTTTTGCAACCTGCGACGATGTCTTTCCGCAAGTTTGAAAGTAATTTACCTTCCGATATATTTGGCGGGATTCAACTGTTTCCCGTTAGAGCGGATCTCAAAATGAAGATGATTTCCTGTCCTCCCGTAAACTCTTCCGGTATGCCCAACCCACGAAATAACTTCCCCCTTGGCAACCGACTGTCCTACTTTCGCTTTCAGCCGTTCCGCATGGGCATAGAGAGTCTGCACATTGTTTCCATGATCAATAATAATACAGTTACCGTAGCTGCCGTAATATCTGGCAAGAACAACCGTGCCCGCCTCAGCGGCATGTATCGGTGTACCATTTGTAATTGCAATATCCAGAGCCCTATGGCTTGCCTTAAAACGGGTAGTAACCTTTCCTCCGCGAATCGGATCGACAAAATTAAGTCCGCTCAGAGAGCCGTTTCCGCTGGAAGTTACCGGAGAGGAATAACTCTCGGAATAAACCTTGTTGCCTACTACTTCCTTTTGATTAACAACGGTCTGGAGCACTTTGGAAGAAAGGATATCACGGGCAGTTTCTACTCCGTTAATATAGTGAATATCCGCGGTGTATTCGGTAATGCCTTTCACGCCAGCTTGGGTTACTTTACGGTAACTGATGCTTTTGGTATTATCCTTCACTGTTTCGGTAGCATACATCGTTTCAGTCTTGTAAGTTTCCCGCAAGACAACCTCTACGGCAAGAAAAGGCTCGGATTTGGCAAGATACATCTTTTGTCCAACCAAGAACTTTGTTTCACAATTTGGATTCATTGCCTTAAATTCGCTATAAGGAATATTATTCTTTTTGGCAACACCGCTGGGGGTATCTCCCTGTTCGACTGTGTATGTAACTTCACCTGCAACTTCAGAATGCAGCAAGTCCACGATCTCCTGCTGATGCTTAACCGTAGAGGTAAGGTACAAGCCTTTTTTAATTTCAATCGGTTTCACAAATTGTACCGTTTCATTTGGTTTCCCGGTGCGGTGTTTCGCAAGCATTTCTTCCATTGCAGCATTGATTGCCTCTGTTTCTGTTACGGCACCGTAAAATTTGTGATCGATATAGATACCGCCTGCCTGTACAATATCCTGATCAGACATACGAATCATGGAATCCACAACCTGATCCTCATTGAGCACCTTAGCCGTATCGGTAATTTCAACCGAGAACAACGGATGAGTGTCTATTTTCTCCGCATTGTCCTCATAGACAATTCGCTGTTGAAACATTTTAGCCGCTTGGTTATAAACAGTCTCGTCAGAAACATATCCAATATGGTTTCCATCCAGCGAAACCGAAACTGCAATTGTCAAACCGGAAAAATATTGGACAGTCAGACAAAGCAGCACAACACCGACCGCCGGCGCCAAATAGTTCAGCAGGGTTTTAAAGAACCAACCGTTATTCCGCAATCCCTGCCATAGCGTAGAAAAGAACGCATCCACTGCGGAGCGAAAATCCACCTTTCTTGCTTCAAAAACATTATGCCGAATCAAGCGAATCCCTTTTGCCGCTTTCCGAAACGGGCGGCTGACCGAAAGGAGAGCAGCATGGAAAACTGACGGAATGCGCTTTACCAGTTTCGTCAACAGCGGCGTCAGCTTCTTTTCGATATAGAGGGAAAGTTTACGTTCTGCATCGTAGATATACTTGATCACTTTCAACACTTCAAAACCGATATACGACACCATACGATACAAAAAATGATATACTGACTGTATATTGTCGTTGTATTTATCCGTATCTGAATGTTCTTGTAGTGTTTTCGGATCTGCATCCAACATAGCTATGTAAACCTCCTTCTGTCAATATGAAAGAAAAAAACGGCACGAATGCCGTTTTTTATTGGATTTTATAATGTATCCCGAAATCAAATCATACTTTAACTGCTATCCGATATACGGTGCAGGATTAATCCGGCTGCCGCCTCGATGAATTTCAAAATGGCAGTGATTTCCGGTAGATCTTCCGGTCGAGCCCACCAAGGCAATCACATCCCCTTTTTTCACCGATTGCCCTGCTTTGACAAGCAACTTGCTGGAATGTCCGTACAAGGTCTGAACCCCGTTGCCGTGATTGATTATGACACAATTTCCGTAGCTGCCGTTCCATCTTGCAAGTGAAACCGTTCCGTCTTCCGACGCATAAATTGCTGTGCCACGGGGCGCCGCAATATCGATACCGCCATGTCTGCGGGCACCGCCATATGGTGAACTGATATATCCGCCGGCTACCGGCCAGATAAATTTCAAGCCGCTGATAGAACTACCGCCTGTGGTAGCAGTAACCTTCGCAGCAGTCGGCATTTTAGTGCCCTTGACAATCTTCTGATTGACAACCTGCTGTAGCACCTTGGTGGAAAGCACCGTTTCTTTGGTTTTTACACCATTGACATATTCCATATTAGCCGTCACTTCAGTGACACCCTTTACACCATTCTGTTTCACCTTAGAATAAGAAATGCTTTTAGAGTTGTCGTTAACGGTTTCGGTTTCATACATCGTCTCTACTTTATAGGTCTCTTTGCGAATCACTTTTACAGTCGCAAAGGGTTCTGATTTCGCGATATATACCTGCTGACCGATCAAGAATTTTGTTTCACAATCCGGATTCATTGCTTTAAAATCGCTATATGAAACATCATTCTTCTTAGCAACACCACTTGGCGTATCTCCGGCTTGAATGGTGTAGGTAACTTCACCGGCTACCTCGGAATTCAGCAAATCAACAATTTCCTGTTCTTCCTTTACTGATGAGGTCAAATAAATTCCTTCCTTAATCTCAATAGGATTTACCAGTTCAACCGTTTCATTGGCATTATTCGTTCTGTATTTTGCCAGTATTTTTTCCACCGTGGCTTCGATCTCAGAGACCGTTTTGACGGCGCCGTAAAATTTTCCGCCGATATATATCCCGTTTGATTCCACGATATCCGAGCCTGACATTTTGATCATGTTATCGACCAAACCGCTTTCGCTGACAACCTGGTCGGTATTGCTGATCATCTTTAAAGTGAGTTTGGGCTGTGTATCAAGAGCAGTATCGCCTTCTTCATAAACAATTCGCTCCTGAAGCATTTTGGACGCTTCTTCATAAACAGCCTCATTTTCAATATAACCAAGCTGCTGTCCTTTGTATTCAACAGCAACAGCAATGTCCATATTAGACATATAGACAACAGCAGTAATCACAACCGCCAAGCCAAGCGCCGCAGCGGAATAATTGAGCATTCCCTTAAAAAACCAGCCGTTTCGTTTGACGCCCTGCCGAATCGTAGAAAATATTGCTTTACGTGCAGAACGTTTTTCTTTTTTCGCCGTCTTTGCGTTTTCGCAAATTAAGACAAATCCGTGACCGATTGTGGCAAACGGACGCACCAAAGACTTCGCAAACGAAGAAAAACCGTTTCTGATTTTTATGCAAAAATTTTGCAGCGCAGGTTCCAGTTTGCCTTTCGTCGCCCTGGAAAGACGGGTCTCACCGTCATAAAGCTGTTTGATTACCCGCAATACTTCAAATCCTACAAAAGAAACCAATTTATATGAATGTCTGAAAATATGATAAATGAAATCGTTTTGACTGTCTGCATCGCCACCCTGCGCCGATACAGCCTTTTCCTTCTGCAACTCTTCTATATCATTCGCCTGTTTGCGATCCATAGCATTCACTCCTTTTCTATCCGAATGATTATTTTATTCAACCGTTTCTGAAAAACAGAGATGTGTCGTTCTTTTCTGTCAAAAGCAAAACCATTTGTTTCAATTATTACAAATCGGTAACAACTATTTATGATTATAATCGTTTTCGGCTCAGATTGCAATCGATTTGTAACTTTATTTACAATTTATACTGTAAGTTTATAACACTTTACGAAATGCAAACACATTTTTGTATATAATGACAAGCTATCATAATCGTTCCGATGAAAAATTCAACGCACAGTCTCGTACTGCAATAAATCAACCGAATAATCATTCAGCCGTTCCCGCAGAGCGCAAACCATTTCCTGTGCTGCTGCCAGGTCATGTTCTTTATAATTACCGCATTCGATTGCAGAACAACCCGGGATTTCTCCCGAAAAACCGATCACAAAATCCAGTGCCTGACGAACCAGGATAATTGCATCCTGATGGCTCATCCCCCGCTGCAAAAAATAGAAACCGGTACGGCATCCCATCGGTCCGAAATAAATAATATTTTTCTCAAATTCGGAGTTGCGCAAAAAAGTAGCCATTAAATGCTCCACCGTATGCATGCCGGCAGAATCCAAATATACGCCGCCGTTTGGCTTGACCATCCTTAAATCATAGGTCACAATATCATCGTCTACACGGGAAATATACATTCCAATTTGCAGGGTATTATGATCCACTTCAAAACTCTTAATTCTTTTCATATTGACCACCATTTCTCTGGATTTCATCCGGTATTTACCAAGTCATACCGTCATTGTAACCAACCGTCATATTTTAACTTGTCCGTGTCAAAGCTACGGTGCTTTGTTTGTTATTATAACACAAACCACCAGCGCACAGCGAAGCAAGCAGTGTTTGAATGTTCTCAAAAGCGCAACGTGCTTTTGAGAACATTATACCATAATTCAGATAAAAAGAAAAGAATAACCGCTGAGTTTTCTCAGCGGTTATTCGATTGCTCCCTCTCAGGCGGAAGTAAAAGTTGATACTCCTTCCAGCGATCTTGCCGAATCGGCATGATCGGATGAGAGAAGTCATCAAAAAGCAAAACCAATGCCGGCGCAATGGAATTATGCCGGTTCGTATAATAAAAACCGGTCAGCTTTCCATCCGCTATCAGTTGTTTTGCAACCGCATGATAATTAAAATATGGCATTTCCTTTTCCTTTCTAAATACAGCCAAAAAGTCCTTTCCGGTGTATAGTATGAACGGCAAGCCATAACACTAATCAAAAAGCCGGTACTCTCCGAAAAGGATACCGGCTATGAAACATTCCGGACCGCGTTGCGTCAGGAATGCAATATTCTTAAACAACTTTTTGCACATCATACAGCGCGCTGATCAATGCCCAATTTTGCGCAAAAGGTCGCATGATGCTCCAATAACCGACGCCGCGAAGCCGGAATTCATCTGCCAAATCAAGCTTCTGCTGAATACTGCGTATATCTTCAAACCACACAACATGTTTGACTCCGTTTCGAGTGAAATACTCAAAGTAAGGAGACTGTGCTGTTTCATCAAACTGTATTTCAGCTCCGTAACGAGCGGCTATTTCTATCGCCTGCTGATTCCCGATTGTAGTTGCGCGGGTGACACCCCGCTCAAACGGCAATTGCCAATCATACCCGTAATTTGGAATCCCCATCAAAATTTTCTCGGGAGGAATCTCAGTGACTGCATAGTCCAGCACTTCTGCCACCTTATTAAGCGGTGCGACCGCCATCGGCGGACCATACGTATATCCCCATATATGATATAGGTATATTTGCATATACAAGCTAAGAAGGTATAATAATATTGAATGAAAAACATTAATTGTTTTGCGTGGGCTATGGATTTATTTCCGTAGCCCTAGTTTTATATTTTGTCTCATGTTTAGCAACTCGATCAATGACATTGTTTATAGCTTGCTTATCTGATTTGCTTAAAAAGTCACTGACTTTGTTTGGATCTAATTCAAAAGGTAAATTAATAGGTTTTGAAAGTAATTTCATCGCATCCACCTACAATAAAACCCCGCCGGGTTGGCGGGGATAATTAAGATCTCTATTTAGATTTGTAATCATTAAAAGTAATTTGTGTTGGCTGACCCATAGCCTTTTTAAACAGTTTGTCAAATTCATCCCAATCTTCTGAAGCCTTCATAAGTGCAATAGTTTGCTGCAATTGGTTGTCTAAATGTTTTGCTCCGGTGTCCACGGTCAAAAATTGATGGAATCGATATTTTCTATTTTTGGTCTTTTGGTCTTTTGGATTTTTGCTTTTTAACTCATCTAAAACACCTTCTGGCAAGTACTCATAAATATATTCATTTGTGAGTTTTCCTGCATAAGACGGCTTCTGTCTGCCTTTGTATTCCCACCCCTTAAGTCTAAACATTTGCTTATAAAATTCATCAGGAAAACGTTTGGTCCAAGGCATAAGTTCTTCACTTATATATTTTGATAAAATCTTTTGTAATTCCGAACGATCTCTGTCGTCTTGGTATCCAGTGACTTCATCGATTATTGCTACTAGACCTATTTTTGCAAACGCAGTCATGATTGCGTACATTCTTTGAGCAATTAAGATTTGACTTTCGTTTAAAACGTTATCGTGCATCGCGTCTACATAAGCCTTACATATATCAATGAATAATGATGCTTCTAGAGGGGTAAACTTAACTCCATTGTTAGAAATATAATCTGGTAATTCGTTTCTAGACGCTTTATAAAGCCATTCTCTTAATCCTTCTGATAAATATGGAGAAATCCATTTAGAATTTAAATTTCTCACAAGTGCTGTACTGCCTCCACCAGTTAGCCCCATCGCTCGTGACGATGCACGCAAAGACAGAACTCTTTCTTCATTGTCCATCACATAGCATTGAACAGATATCCCTTGATTTTCATCAATGACCCACTTTCCGCTGTGAGTAGCTTTAGGTGTATCCATATTTAATCCTCCAAAAAAATATATTGGTCCTAATAACCTTATGTAAATTATATCATTTAATTTCGGACCTGTCAATGATATTTTTTTGGCATTCAGTGGTCCCAAAACAAAAACAAAAAAGCGGACGAGTTTCCCCGCCCGCTGTGATTGTTATTCTTTCGTAAAAGCCTGTTTGATAGCCTTAACTAAAACAGATAAAGCCTGCCCGACCGTGATGCTGTCCTCGGAAATGGTACAAGTGTGCTTTTTGTATTCTTCGATTTGCGTATTCAGCGAGATAATTTTCTCTTGCTGTTCATCACACTTGTCAGCCAATTCCTCATTGCGAATTTTGATTAATTCGTTTTCGGATATCAGTTTTGCCTTGCTTTCCTGCAATGCCTTGTAATCACCCTCTAGCGTTGCGATTTTGGCATTCAATGCTTTAATAGTGTTATTTAACGTTTCAACCTCTGACGGCTTGTTTTCGACTGGTTTTGACGGTGTGACAACCTTTGCTTTTAACCCCATAGCATTAGCAATTCCAACAGCAATAGATTTACCCATTTTCTGCTGTTCGGTTGCAGTATCAATCAAGTATACATCGTTAGAACTGATGAATAATGTTTCTACCAAAACAGCATGGGGTTTTGTGTCACGGATGATTGCAAAATAATCTTTTCCATCGCTGCGAAGTCTTGTTTTTGCTCCACGGTTGCGGATATCAAAATCACTTGCGATTTGAGCGGAGATTTTTTCAGCAGCTTTTTGACCTAATGCTCCTTTGGATGCTTGGCTGTAATACACTTCCGTTCCGGTTGCTGTATCATTTGAAAAAGAATTCAGATGAATTTCAGCAAGCAAAGTATAGGTGTTGTCCTTAAACTTTGCCACACGATCAGTTAAATAAGTGTCTCCTGCATAATTGAACAAATCAGCTTGGCAATCGTAGTTTGCATTCAAATATTCCTGCGCATATTTGGCACACTCTTTCGCAAGCTTAAACTCATGAAATCCATTTGCCACTGCCCCGCTGTCATAACCGCCTGTTTTGCTTTTTCCGTGACCGACAACAATTGCAATTTTACTCATTGATATCATCCTCGTTTTCATCATCCATTATTTTGCTTTTGTCTCTGATTTGGATTAGGAACTTTTTCAATCCGTCTGGTAATCCAATGGATTCTCCCACATTTTCAAGGATACTTAAACTCTCATTTGCTATGTAGAACATAATTGTAATTTCACGCAACGGCAATCCACTAGCAACATTGTCCTGCAACACACAAGCAACAGCAACGATAATAAAAATAAACATTTTCTTTGCGATTCCTTTGAATCCGACTTCGCTTGAAAGTTTTTTATTTACCAGTGCTTTAATCCATCCGGTGAGATAGTCAACGATCACCAAAAATACCAATGCTGTCAAAATTCCATCCCACCCTCCTAATATTTGCGCTAAAAAACCGCCTATTGCCGCAAACAATATGCTTATCCAATTGAACAATTTTTCCATCTTTACGTTATCCTTTCTGTTTTAATATTTCATTCTTTTGTTCTTCTGTAATCCAACCAATAGAAACAAAGCTGAACATATCTTCATCGGTAAATAGCTTTTTACGGTAATATTCCTTAATGGTTTCAAACATCATTGCGCTGTCACCTGCGCTTTCAAGGTTGCTATCTCACGCATAAGCATGGCATTGATTTGTTCTTGCTCGGTAGGCTCAGATGTAGGCGGATTTTCTAACGCTTCCATATACTCGCTGTATGCTTGTTCACCTGTTTT
>ERZ827524.1227-NODE-1227-length-25990-cov-3.679237_pt1 | contig 25990 bp, 18 predicted proteins | sample MGYA00519702_ERZ827524 | MGnify/ENA primary metagenome ERZ827524 (study PRJEB31778, sample SAMEA3449341) | human gut metagenome | biome: human gut; feature: human-associated habitat; material: faeces | place: United Kingdom | collected 2010/2012 ...
TTATATGGGACTTTACTATTACAGTATACAATCGCATCCAGTAAATATACTGTAACATTCAGGATTTTGATGATTCTACCCATTCCTGCTCCCATATGTTGTCACTTCCTCTATTCAATGTATTTTTAAAATTTATTTTTCGATTGTAAAAATAAGTTCTCGAAACTCTGATGATTTCGAACAGTTTCACAAGCGAAGTTTTATTTATCCATTATAATCCTCTAAAAACTTTTTAAAATATGCACCCCAATGTTTGGTTCTCTTGTATCCATCTGCCATATCGGCACCACCAATTTCTATTCAAAATTACAGTTCCCAGTTCTTTATTCCGTTTGTCTAACTGCCAAAGGGTGCCGCAATCGCTTCGTTCACTTAACAGACACCTTTACCAAGACGCATAATGGAGGCGGGACATGCCAGGTAATACTGGAACATCTGCGTTTCGATCTTAGAAACATCGGGAACAGACACGCCGTTTCCGAAATGATCGATATATCGCCCGTCACTGAACAACATGGCTTCATAGTCAAAATTGCGCACAATAACCGGTAGCTCAAACTCCTCGAACACCCATGCGGGAATGCTTATTGTTTCCACTGAGGGCGATGTCGTTTCGAAGATACAGCCTTCCAGAATACATTCGGGATCCTGGGCATGGACGGCGTTGGCCATACGTTCCGCGCTGTAAATCAATCCGCCAAGCTGTGTATAATCGTCCCAACAGAACGCAGCTCTGGATACGAGCTTCGTTCCGGTGTTTCGCAGGAAACGGAGCCACTCCGCTTTTTGATCTGCCAAAATATCGAAATAAGACAGGTTTGCAATGATAACGGCTTTTGCCAAATAATTATCCATTACCTGTTTGCTCATAGACCCACTAAAGGCAAAAGGCGATGCAACTGTCGTCTCTGCAGAATAAACAGAGGCCCCGACGGAGCCGGAAAGCACAACCAGCAGCGCCATATCAACAGACAACAACGTTTTTTTCATCGATATCCCTCCTATTGACAAAAATCGCGGGATACCACAAAGAGAGGGTATCCCGCATCCTAATCCTAGCGACCTGCTATTAAAGATTGTTTCGTTTGCGTTTGGCTATCATGCCCGCCGCTGCAGACAAGGCCACTATCAGGAACGCCACCGTAGGAGCTGCGGCACTGGTTCCGGGGTTTTTGCCGTCGTCTTTCTCCGTGTCATCAACAGTCTTTATTCCGTTAAAGGACAGACCAGACAGAGCCGGGGCGTAGCTGAGGCTATCCAGCACGTTTTCCGAAACCGGGTCGATGGTTCCGGTGTAGTCTTTCAGGTTCGGCCACACAATTTTGACATAGTTCACGTCACCAAGCGACGCAACGCCATAGGTTTCTTTCAACCAGCTTGTTCCTTCAATTGCTTCATTTTTATACAGAACATTCTCGAGTGCCTTCCACTCTTTTCCATCCTTAGATACCATAAATTTGAATTTCAGATCCAGGTTTATCGCAGACTGGTGGTTGATTGCCTTTGCCTTGAACGGAGAGTTTGCCTTTACTTTATAGACAGCGAACAACTCCGGAAGCTCGGATTTTCCCGCCACAAAATCTTCGTCCAGCATCAGCACTGAAATATTCTCCTCACCTATCTGGAGCATCTGAGAGAAATCGATTCCCTCTTTGGACCAAGAATCCATCTTCTTTGTATCAGCAGCTTTGTCTCCGGTAAAGGTGATGCTCGTATTTCCTGTAATCTTATCAGGATCCTCTGTTTGCTCTGGTTTATCCGGATTATCGGCTTTATCAGGTCTCATCAGTTTTACAGAAATCAAGCCAACTACCCAAGTACCGGTTCCGTCGCTAAAGTCTGGAAATTCAACCTTTACAAATTTGTGGTCTGCCGGAATCGCTTCGACACGAAAGATATGCTTACCGTAATTATTAGCACTACCATCAGCATTTTTGATAGCCTCTTGAGCAGAGGTGTACATGAGTTCTGTAAAATTTTCGCCATCTGAAGAACTGTACAGCTTCATGGCCTTTGTTGTGTTTGAGTCATGTTGTGCGAAGTTCAATACAAATGGAGAGCCCGGCTTCACCTCATAGGTAACGTACTTCGGAGCGCCTTCGCCCTTGTTATAAGCTACAATCATAAACGGGATGTTCGGCTCTTGCCCTTCACCGTTAAGCCAGACATGTTGATCCATCTGGAATTCGTCTTTTCCTGAGAATTTCACCCATTCCACAATGTTATCCTCCACGGAATCATGAACAGGGATTTCCGTCAGATTATCCTCTGACGCCAACTCATCCGTCTTGTTAAATTTCGCGGAAATGAGAGCGATCCCGTAATTCACATCACCCACATCTGGCCAGACGACTTTGACGAATTCATGCGTCGCGGGAATGCTCTCGGCGATATCGGTGACGCCGATATACCCGGTGTCGCCGTTGTCCGCCGTGACGATAGCCGCTTCAGTATGTACAACATTTTCAATCTCCGTCCAAGTTTTGTTGTCCGCGGAACTGAAGAGCTTGATGGTTTTATCGGCCGCCATGCTGACATGTCTTGCGGATTTCAGCAGAAACGAAGATCCCGCCTTGACCTTATACGTTACATAGGTTTCCGGGGCGACTTTCTCTCCATATTTTAGGAGAAGGAGCTGAATGTCGCCGTCTTTCGTGTTTTTGATAGCTCCACCCTCGAATTTCCCTTTGGAATGCTCTTGCCAGTTAGCCTTATTGGGCTCCTCACCGCCAGCTACGATGGGTAGCACGGTATCAGCAGTGATGTCGGTAACTGTCTCGGGCAATCCGCCGGTGGCGCGGAACATGGAAAGTTGCGCCTTATAGCTGGCGTTCATCTGAGGCCAGGTGACTTTCACGTATTTTGCAGAGGCGTCGACGGCATCGATGGTATAAAGCTTACGGATAACGTCATCCTTCCCCGTATACTCGTCGCCCAACCCTTTGTCGGCTGCGTTTTCGGTAGTAATGTCGCTGTCTTTTTTCACCAAATTTTCGGCGATGTCGGTAAACGTCGTACCGTCCGCTGACCAGGAAAATTTATAATCTGTATTGTCCCACAGATAAACGAATGTTTCCACCTTCACACCGCCGTTTACCTTCCATGTGAGGGAGGGAAATTTGGTCATCACACCATCCTCTGCAATAGTACCATAGTAGTTATAGTCTACCGCCACGCACTGATCCCCGTTGAGGTTTGTATTACTGTCATTCTGAAATGTCCCGTCCACGGCGTACACCTTGCTCATATCGGTGAGACTGTCGGTAAAAACTGTCTCCACAGGGGAAACCGAGCTGCCGACAACAAAAGTTGCGCACGCCGTCAAAGTGACGGCCAGAAACGCAGAAATTGCTTTTTGGATCTTCATAATATCATCCTCCTTTAATAAATTTATATGAGTAGCCAGGAATCCCGGCTAACCGCATACTGTTTTCCGGCTCAGCGACAGGCGTCAATCAAATCCTGCATCTTGGCGGTAGCCAGGCATTGTACATAATCCGCCGCGCCGTAATAAATTTTCACCGTGCCGTCCTCTTCCGGAACAACGGCACCGGGGAATACCACATTGGGCACCTGCCCCATCATTTCATACATTTCCTGTACATACAGAATGGGATCGCGGCTGCGACCGACAACCTTCCATGGCTGTTCCAAATCCAACATCATAACTCCCGCGCCGTAATTGACGCCGTTGCTGTGCGGGAATACACCGTGATATACCGTCAGCCAACCCTCCGCGGTCTTGATGGGAGGAGCGGCGGGGCCGATTTTGGTGTTTCCCCAGACCTCCTGGGGGCGAGCCACTATACGGCAATTTCCCCAATAATGCAAGTCTGGCGAAGAAGCGATCCAAATGAAACCGTAGTTATTGCTTGATGAATTTTGAGGGCGGTGAAGCATATAATATTCCCCGCCGATCTTCTCCGGAAACAACACGGCATTACGGTTGAGAACATGCATCGGGAAGCTGACATGGCGAAGAATCTTAAAGTCATCTGTCTCGGCGATAGCTATCCGACAGCCGTAATCGCCGCCCACACAGTAAACGATGTAATATTTCCCCTCCACCACACAAATGCGGGGGTCAAACCATGAACCGATTAAAGCTCCCTTTTGATGATTCAGCCAGACTGTCTCGTCAAACTCTTCCTGATCTTCCGGAGCGCAGGTCAGCACGACCGGCTGGGGATCCGGAATAAAATGCACCCCGTCATCACTACGGGAAACCCAGATACCCTGAGTCTTATTGGGCTCTTCGTAGCGGCTTGCCATAATGTATGTGCCGTCCGGCAACTTCACCACGCCGGAGTTGTAGACGGCACAGCATGGCACCGGCATGTCGGAAGGACGCAGGATAGGATTTTGAGGATAGCGTGTCACTATGTTATTGTTCATGATAGTATGTCTCCTTTAATTCTGTTTGTTCTGTAATCGTCACGCCACCGTCTTGTAGCTGTATATGATATAATCCACGACCGCCGCCCGGGTATACGTTGGCGATGAACACTGCATCGTTCTCCGATATCTCGACGGCTTTTCCAATATAAAAGTCAACGCCGTCGGGTAAGTACAGCACAGAGCCCTCTGTTTCCACATATCCACCGGTCATTTCGTCGGAAAGATAAATCAGGTTTTGATAGGCATAGTCCTTAGCGGCACCGTTTTCTTCCCGTGCTTTTACCGCACCAAAATACATCACCCACTTACCAGCCTGATACCACACCTGCGGAGTTTCCAGGCGGTCAAACGAGTCCGACAGCAACGCAACATCATACGGCTGATAGGAAATCAAGTCCTCGCTTCGCATCACGGCGATACAGCCTCGTGAGCCTATCGGCCGATCTATCGCATAACAATTGATAAAGACATAATAGTACCCGTCTACGGGAACAGGATATATATATGGATCCGCCAGAATTCGGCATTTCAGGAAACCGTCCCGATAGGGAAACAGGAAAGGATCGTCCCGCCGTATAACCGGCCCGTCACCGACACGCTCAAAATGGATAAAATCCCGGCTGACGGCGAGTCCCAGTCCATCTTTGCCGTTCCAGCCATTGCCGGTATACAGCATATGAGCCATGCCATCTTTTTCCACCGTGCTTCCTGTCGCAAGACCTTTGTTGCACCAACATTCGACCGAGGGTGCCAGCACGGTACCCTTATATTCCCAGTCCAGCAGATTATCCGATACTGACAAGCCGATGCTCTGCTGGTTCCATCTCCCATCCTCTGGTGCATCGGACGGATACTGAAGATAATAGGCGTAGTACCGATTGTCCTGCCGAATATACCAAGAGTCGTTGATATTGACGCCCTCTGCTCCATAAAGTTGCTTTGCCATTGAAACCTTCCTTTCTTTATCCCACAATTCCGGTTTTTTCGATGCTTTCGGTAAAATAACGTTGGAAAACGATATAGATAAGTAGCGGCGGCAACACAACCAGTAAGCAACCCGCCTGCATGCTGACAACATAGAGATAAGGGTCATAGGCGCCGTTGTTCAGCGTGCGCAACTTATCCTGTAACCCTGAAAGTGCCAGGGTAACCGTGTTCCCGTTGGTGAAGAACATACCACTGTAATAATAGTCATTCCAATACCAGACGAAAGAAAAGAGAAACACGGTGATAAACGCCGCGGACGACAGTGGGATCATTACCCGCAAAAAGGTTTTAATCGGCCCGCAGCCGTCAACCGCAGCTGCATCCTCCAATTCCACGGGAAGGCCCTTGTAAAACTGCCGAAAAATATAGATGAACAGTCCGGATCGGATACCCGAAGCGAAAACAGCCGGGAGATAAACCGTCCAAAGAGAATTTAGGAGGTTGACCGTCCACGGTTCAAAGCCGAACAGTTCCGGAATCCTACCGATAAATCCGAAATCGAAATTACGGAAGTTTAAAAACAGAGGAATGATGGTCGTTTGCGACGGTACGATAATCGTAAATATCAGCAGACCGAACAAAAGGTTTCTCCCTTTGAAGCGAAATCTCGCGAAGCCGTAGCCGACAATACTGCAACTGATAACCGACAGCAGAGAACTTACCACCGAGATAAAGAATGTGTTGACGAGCGCACCGCCGTAATTCATGACTTCCATGACGTTTTTAAGATTATCCAACGTAAACGTCCGCGGGATCCAAATTACAGAGGGATCCAATATTTCCGACTGCGGACGAAACGCCATGCTGACCATATAAATAAGCGGATAAAGAAGAATAAAGCACAGTCCAACGATAATGACTGTTCGAACAACGGTCACAGCAACACCCGATGCACCGCGTACCATACGCTTGTAATAAAGATTGTCTTTCATCAGCCGTCCCCCTATTCTCCGGTATCGGCCACAAAGTGCCTGAGTATCCAAAATGACAACCCCACAAACAGCGTAATGACGACGAAATATATCAGAGAAAGCGTGGAGCTGTATTCCACGTTCATGGAAGTGGCAAAATCCTTGATTTTCTGCATATATAGGTTGTCGTAATCGGTGAAGCTGTCGATGATGGTATAGATAAAAGCCAGCAAAATCATCGGGGATACCATCGGCATACTGATTTTCCAAAAATTATCCCATCCTGTGGCTCCTTCAATAGAGGATGCCTCATACAAGGAAGGCGATATAGTTTGCAGTGCTGCCAAAAATAGCAGAATTTGTATGCCTGATTTCCACAGGTAATCAAAAATACCGTTAGCCATTCCGGTGACCGTGTTTATCAGTTGCTCCGGCAATCCCATCTGCATCATAATTTCTGTCAGACCGGAAACCTGGAGCATAGCCGAACTTTTTTGTCCCGCCATCATGGTTGCAGCCATGGCATCTCCATTCAATATGCTAATGACAATGCCACTCGCCACGATAACCGGAACAAAAAAGACTGCTCTGACCACCGTACGTCCCATGAACTTGCGGTTAAGCACCACGGCAATCGCAAGGCTGACAATCACAATCGTGATCACAGTGACGGGAATATCTTTAATGGAATCCACCATCATCGGAACGATATCCGGATCCTCCAACAACGCCCTTTTGTAATTGGCCAGACCGCGAAATACTATTCGATGTCCATTGTCCAAATACTCAATTTTGGAAAGGGAATAAACAATCACCGAAACAAAGGGACGAAGGAAAAACAGAAGAAAACCCACGATCCATAAGGAGATGAACCCATAGCCATACAGCGATTTTCTTCGCTCATATGACATCTTCTTTCGCAATGTCGTCGGTTTCTTCTGCGACATTTTTTTGGTTAGTGATCCTGATAAAGCCATAATCCAGCTTCCTCCTTACACGACCAGGTAACTGTTCGCCGGAACAGTTCCAAAGGTGGTTTCTACCGGCTGATCTGTATAGTTCACAAGGACAGTTTTTCCGTTTTCAAACACCGTTCTCGTCACTTGATTCGCCAGCGTTTCGTGTGTACGGATCACCCTTGTTCCCAATGCGCGAAACACGTCGTCGAGTTCTTTTTGTGCCGCAATCGCAAAATCTTTCCACCGTGAGTAGTCAGCCCCATAAAGGGTGTTAAGCGTTGTTTCCTTGATATCCGATCCGTTTTCACCAATCCAAGAAAAATACAGTCCCGAAGCTGATTCAATGCACTTTAAAATCATTCTTCTCGGATTACTGCTGAGGTTCACCGCCTCGCAGGAATAGGGGATGACACCGCTGAGTGCTATCTGATAGAAGGGTATCGCGCTGTCTTCCACATCGTACCAAGAGCACTCCGTTGGCAGATTAACAGCCATGTCCGTTATGGGAAGCATATAGCCGTTCGGGTTACGAACTGCGAGACTTTCTCCCAGATTTCTACAGGAGGCCAGAATCTTCTCCATCAGTTCTTCTCTTGACGCGTATTTTTTCTGATCGAAATTTGTATACAGCATCGAACCTGCATCGGTCAAGTACACGTTGTCCACACCATATTTTTTTGCTGAATTCCCAAATTTCTCTATGGTGTCGGAAAGTTTTTTTAAAGTCGGAAGATAACCCGGCTTACTTTCGCTATCTTTATAATGCGTGCTCAACTTGTAGGTATACATAAGAGCCGGCTCCTTGCTCATCCGCTTAGAGGCATCCAAAAATGTCCAGAAGCCGTTTCCGTTTTTTCGGACAGTCAATGGGGAAAAGCTCAAATACACGCTGTTCCCAACCAACACCTTAAGTTCCTTGTTGCTACCGATTCCCGTAGCTGGGCGAACCTTGTTTTGAAGTTTAAACGCCGCTTCGTCCTTGCTCCAGTTTCGATAAAGTACAGTGGTACCGCCGATTCCCTCATTCAGGAGCTCATCGCGAATTTCCTCCGCACGACGGATATCCGTCAATGGATCATATCTCTGTAAGGTCAGCCCGAAATAAGTTTTCGGACGTATAACGCCCGCGTAAAGCTCGGCAAAAAACAGAGAATCTTTCGTTGAAACTACCGATTCACCGCGCTGTTCCAGCAGCAGGTGTCGATACCGGACGGCCATATCCGCGTATGTATACATTCCCTTTTCCAAGGGATAGTATCGAACGGCACACACTTTCATGTTCTTATGTTCGAAATCGTACCGCACCACTTCCTTGGTCTCCGACAGACCGCTTTCTCCGATAATCACCTTATCCACGTTACGGACAACAAAATTGGCATATGCTGTGTTGCGCGAATTCCGTTGCCCGGAGACAAAGGCTTTCAACTCGGTTTCCGCATCGCCCTCGCTAACCACGCCAAGAAATCCGACTTGGTTTCGGTTAATCCCAAACACCGGCAAAGCCGCTGTCTGTGTATTTTTCAGCTTTCTTTCGTCAGCCAGAGACGGATTATCCCCATACAACATTGCCGAATATGGCGCCGCATTTGCTTTCATGTTGTTGAACCGTATCAACGCGCCGCTTCCATCTGGAACCACGAGATAACCTTCATCGTCTTGCCCACCGCTTCCGTAATAGGGAGCGACAGCAATTTTCACTACACGATAGCTCCCGTTTTCTTTCATTTCTTCCAACGGACATCGAATTTCCAGGTGATCACTGGATAACGTCACATATATAGACAGCTCCACTTTTTCATTTTCAAATCGGTAAACCGTACGAAATCCGTTTTCTATGGCGGTCACAACAACGCCGCGACCCTTCTGCGCCCCTATATAGCTGTTGACCGTTTTCTCGCCGTTTGTCGCCGAATCAAAACCATAGAGGATGATTTGGGAAAACATTTCAAAGCGCGGACTTCCCTTTGATGTTTTATCCGCCGCTTTATCCGGCGGGTTACTGAACCAAGAAAGACCGTCCTTATTGTCCAACATACAGAATTCTCCGGCAAATTCCCCGCTGTCCGTCACCCAAAGGGAATACCTTCCATTTTTTGCTGCGCATTTCATGCCGTCCTGTCCATCGTCCGTCAAGGAGACAATCTCGTCATCATCCCCCGCGGGGTTCCCACCGTGTACACCGGAAACCGAGAGGAAGCTGCTGCATAAGCATACGACCAACAGGATAAGCGCCAGTGTGCGCCATCTCTTTATGAGCTTCATATTGCTCCCCCTTTCGTCAGATTCGGAACATGATTTCGTTATAGAGCGTCATAACAAAAATACTAAGCTGTTGGATTAGACTGAACAGCAAAACCAGAACAAACAATACCACGACAATAGCAAATCCTGTAAGTAGCAGGGATACAGCGGTTTTTCCTCCGCTGTACTGATGTGCCGTCATTACCGCGGAGAACACCATAAAGGCAGTGTATAAAAGTGCAATGATCATCACAGCATTGAGCAAAGCACCTTCCTCATAGACGATAAAGTTGCTGGCAATAGCTTTGAAAAGCGTCGCCAGTACATACGGGAACACCGCACAGGCACCTGTGTTCACGATGCGAACATAGGAACCCTCCCCTTGGTTTAAGCTTCCGACTGCCCAACTGCAGACCGTGAACAAAACAAATACACCCAGGGTTTTAGTCGCCATGATCCAGAGACTCAGATCCTCCGGACGATTGAGGTTGAAAATGAAGCCGGTTCCCTGCCGTTCGATAATACTGACGAGAAACCAAATCAGAATAACGACACCAGAAACAGCCAACTGTCCGACGCCCGTCTGTGCCCTAACGGCTTCCATCCCGCTCACCGGATGCATCATGCAGGTAAATGGATGAATGAATTTGCGTGGTCCGATACGTGCCGGAAACCGTTTGCGTACCGCCGTGTGAAGCCTTTCCCAAAAGAAAAACACAAGTAGCAAGGCAATAATCAGCGTGACGACAAGCGGAAAAAACCGTTTGACGACATCCGTCCGGTAATATCCGTACGCTTTGGAATACGCCGCTCGATCCTGTCCAAGGCGTAGATATTCCATGGCCATTTTATAATTTCCCTGTTCCAGATAAGCGCGTCCGATTCCGCGATGTGCCTGTTCTGAGTTCAGGTTATGTTGCAGGAGCTGATGCCACTCCTCCATCGCCTGCCCATAATATCCATCGTTATATAGGAGGGTGGCCTTGTTGATGAGCTCCCCGTATTCCGTCGGTGAAAAAACTGTGACGGTCGCTTTTTCCGTATCCAGAACCAAAACGTCAGCGCCAATGCTTTCCACCGCCGCAGGCATTTTAAACAGCCCCGTCTGATCGCCCATGCCGCCGAAAATCGTTAACAGGTTGCTGTCCTGATCGTACTGGTAAACCCGCCCATAGGTAAAATCAAGTGTATGGATAAAGCCCTGATCAGAAACATCCACATCAATCAGATTAGAATCAATGTATTTTCCATTGTACCAAACCCGTTCCCGTTCGCCGTAATCGTCCTTATTCAAAGGATCGTAGGTGATTTCGGCCTGCAGCATGTTGTTGCCCAGCGCGTTCAGCTTTTTCAGCTCATTGGTAGACTGCTTCGACAGCGAACAGGTGTAGATAAAATCATCGGCGTCAATATCAAACGAGTTATAGTCGGTCGGAACATATTGAGACAAATAGCTTTTCTGCTTGTCAGTCATAAACAGCCGCCAGAACCGATCCTTAAGCTGTTCAATCGACACCTCCACCTTGTTGGCACCAAAATACCCCGAGAACTCCCCGTTCGCATCATATAATATCGCGCCATAAAAAAAGTCCTCACACAACACATAGACGTTCCCTTTTTTGTCCGCGATCACCCGTTTAGGCTTGAACTCAATGTTCTCCGGGAAAACTTCGCTGTCCGGCTTTTTCAACACATCCAAGACGTTACCTACCATATCGCAGATCAGTACCCTCGCATTATCGGTATCGGCGATATACAGACGGTCTTTAGTGGAAACATAAAGTCCCTTTGGGTTGTTCAGTGTCAATTCTTCGGACTGCCAGATGAAACGGCTGTACTCACGTTTCAGCCGATACTGTTCGTCCAAAACGACAACCCGCGCATTTCCTGAATCCAGGATAAATAATTCTCCATTTCGGTAAACCATATCCTGCGGGGACGCAAAATCACCGGCACCCGCTGTAACGCCACTGACGGTCTCCGTAGCCTCATAAGCGTTGGGGGCTGGCTCGGATACGCTCCAGGAATTGTAATTATAACCCTGATACGGTTCCGCAGCGAATGCAACGCTTCCCAAAGAAAAGATGACCGCAACCATGAGAGTACATAGAAGTTTTTTCATTGCCATACGCATCCTTCTGCAGTATTTTTCACACCATTACTCCTTTATTCCCGAATAAGCCATCGTTTCGATGATGTTTGACTGTGTCAGCAAAAACACCACGATCGGCGGAATCATGATAATCACCGCAGCTGCCGCGGATTCCCCGGCCCGTGCGATGCCGGAGGACGATACCTGCCGCAAAATTGTCGGCATTACCTTGAGTGCCTCACTGTGGATAAATTCCAGCCCCTCCTGGCTCCAAATCGATTGGAAACTGAAAATAATCAGCGTCAGCCATGCCGGACGAACTGCGGGCATAACAATTGTCCACCATGTGCGCATGTTGCTTGCACCGTCCACCCGCGCAGCCTCGATAATCGCGCCTGGAATCTGCTCCATAAACTGTTTCATCAAAAACAACCCAAGAGAACTGGCAATTGGCGGCAGAATCAGCGCCGCATATGTATCAATGAAGCCCAGTCTCGACATGACGATAAAACTTGGAATCGCCTTGACCTCCCCTGCAAACAGAAGGGAAAGAACGATCACCTGAAAAATAGCGTTGAAACCAGGCAACTTAAATTTTGCCAGCGGATACGCGCACATGGATGCCAAAAGTACATGTCCGACCGTGGCAGTCAGCGTTACGAAAACGCTGTTGAAAACATACCGGGAAAACGGCACCCACAGGTTCTTCGTCAGTTGCCCTAACGAATAGAAGTTATCCCAGGTGGGCCTTTTTACCAGAAAACGCGGAGGAAAAACAAAAATCTCCTCGGACGGTTTGATCGACTGCATGATTGCATAAATGAACGGCAACACACAAAAAGCTCCCAGAATCAATAAAAACATTAGCATTATCGCGTTGCCCCAGCGCGACCGGCTCAATTGTGGCTTTTTGAGATACTTTTTCATCCGAATTCCACCGACAGTAGTCAATGAAACCATCCCCTTCCGTGTCCTAATTGCAAAACAAATACCGGTTTATTTGGTATAGCGGTTCAATACCCGGCGTATGATCGAGTTTGTCATTATCATAAGCAAAAACAGGAAAGCCGCGATAGCCGAAGCATAGCCGAGTTCATAACGAATCGTACCATAGTCTACAATGTGCGTGATAATCGTGTTAGCGGAATAGTCCGTCGACGGATTTCCCGCAAGTGCGATACAGATATTACCCGCCGCAAACGTTGCGCTGATCTGCATAACCGCGCCAAACATTAGCTGGGGACCCATAGAGGGCAGCGTAATATAAATCAATTCCTGCCAACGATTACGGATACCGTCCACCGCTCCCGCTTCGTGCAGAGTTTTGTCCACTCCCTGCAAACCGGCGATAAAGGAAAGAAAGCCTGCCCCCATGCTCATCCAAAGTTGGACCACGATGATGCAGCCAAGGCTGTACCGAGGATCGGTTAGCCACTTTATCGGCTCGTTTATCAGCCCGAGCTTCATCAAGTAGCCATTCGCCCAACCATACATATCTCCGCTGAAAATAACACGCCAGATAAACAACATGGTGCCCGAAATGGAGGGTGCGTAGAACATAAAGGTAAACAGCGTGCGCACTTTCGGTCTGAGATCGTTAATCAGCCAGGCAACGAACAGACTCAGAAAATAGCTGAGCGGCCCGGTAATGACAGAAAAAACGAGCGTATTGGTCAAGGATTTGATAAACACTTTGTCCTCTAAAAACAGGCGAATATAATTGTCCCACCCCACGAATCCGGGAAACTGTAACAGATTAAAATCCGTAAAGCTCAAAACCACTGATAGCAACACCGGGATGACGGTAAACAACGAAAACAGGGCAAGAAAGGGTACCATCATTAAATACAAATCCATGTTGGATTTGATTTTTCTCAACGCCCCCTTGTGCGGTTGTCTTATAGTTCCCTTCATGAGCATAACTCATTCCTTTCTAGATCCGTGCCATTTGAAGAACGACGCAAAGCCTATTTGATAGAGTGGCATACGCACTTCTTTCAAACTCCCCATCCAAACCGGCTCAGTCTAAATGAAACTCTTTGCGTTTTCTGGCAATTTCCAGATTGATTTCTTTATTATAATCCATCAGGGTTTCCCGCGGATTTTTGTTCATAATAACAGTTTGCCGAAAGGCATTTGTCAGGTTCCGGTCAATGAAATAACCACCCGGAACCTGTGGAATATATACACATTTATCCCACTGTTCCAAAATACTCTGCTGCTGGCTGGCGGACCACGGCAACTTCAGAAAAGCGCCCCGGTTGGACGGATTATAACGCCCCGCTGCCCCAAGCAGAGATTCTATCTCAAGACCGTAGCTTGCCTGCGCATCCTCTCCACCAAACCAATCCATGAATTTCCATGCCTGTTCCGGATTCTTCGCATCTTTCATCATCAGCATTGCCGTACCTCCCGCGCAGGACTGGTTACGGATGCTTCCATCACTATTTTCAAATCCGGGAATCGGTAACATTTCCCACATTCCCTTGATTTCTGGCGCGCCCATTGCCAACTTGTTATAAAGCGTATAGGCGGCAAAACCCAGGGGCATTTCTCCTGTACGGAACCGGTTAAAAAACTCGAACTGATAGGGCAGTCCATACATGGAATAGAACCCAGTCCACATTTTAAACGCTTCGACACCTTCGGGAGAATCAAAATTCGTAGCGGATAGGTCGTCTTTCATATACGTGCCGCCCATCTGGCTCAATAGAATCGCATAATTGCAGTATACATCGACATCCCCGTCTGATCGTCCTCAAGCATGTTAGGGACGCCCGCAGTCATGTTGTTGTGCTGGAGTACGGAGATAACCTCGTAAAACTGCTCCCATGTTTTAGGAGGCGCAAGATCAAGCTCTTCAAATATATCGGTGCGGTAATACATAACCGGGAAGTCGTCAGTAAGCGGCAATGCATAGCACCCGCCGTTATATTCATACGGCAATGTCGCGCTCGGCTGATATCTCCCGATGACCTCATCGAAGGTATCAAACCGCTTGAGATCGGTAATGGCACCTCTGGCCGCCAGGTTGACAGGGTCGTTCGCCGCAACAAAGAGCACCACATCCGGTCCCTGATTCGACAGAGTTGCCTGGACGAGGCTTTGCTTGACGAGACTGACGTTGACCGGAATCCCTGTTTTCGAGGAGAACTGGCTGTCTGTCATGTTTTTCAGCACCTGCGCCTGATCCCGTCCAATATTTACCCATACCTCCACCGGTTTCCCCATGGAAATATCGCCGATACTGTCATAATCTTCAAAGAACGAACCCAAAAATTCCTGCAATGAAAAAGCCAGCTTGGACCAAATTCCCTTTTTCGGATGAAACAAAGGAGCGGTCGTTCCCACCGAAAGATAATCAATCTCCAGCGGCTGTGATTTCAGCTTATTGATCAAATCCGAAATCCCGCTAATATTGTCCCGCAGCAACGTGATCCGTGAGGCAACCGTCTCCGGCTTTTTCAAAAAGCTCTCCATCTGGACGGTAACCGATTGCAGTGCCGATGTGGTAGCCGCGGTATTTTTACCGCTCAACTGGTTCAAGCTCTCATTAGCCGCCTCGCAGGCGGCTTTGATTTCTCGGAAGCACGATGTCAGGTCAGGAATTTCTTTTTCCAGCATATAATCCCGGTTGGGATCGGGATTGACGCTCGTAATCATGATGATTTTCCGATAAAGCGTGTTCATCATATACACGGTGTTTTCCAGTTCTGAAACAACCTCGCTGACCGGTCCAGGTACCGCTTCGAGCGTAATTTCATTCACGCCGGACTCCAGATAAATCAGCCAGTCGATTTCCGCTGTCTGCCACTTGTCAGAAAACGGAAACGCCATAGCGTTTGCTTCTTTAAAGGGGACTTTCCGGTTCACATAAAGCCGCCGATAGGATGTCAAATCCCGCTGGATGCTCTGCTTGAACCGAATACCGATTTTATAATAACCGGCCTCTTTGACAGATACGCTCCATGTGATCGCTTGACCGTGAGAGGCCCAGTTGTGCTGTCCGATTGTATTCATTTTCAATTTAACCGGATCAGATGGGGATGTATCCGCGCTGGAGCGATCGTAAACCGGATATAAAATACTATCTGATTGATAAAGCGGCTTTTCCCCTTCTATAAATACAGTTTCCGTCTCTCCGGACAGGACTGCATTTTTGGCATAGTTCTCGTAGCTCGGAAGCTCCTCCGGCTGATAAAACCGGATCCGGCTGAGCGCAACGTTTGCACGCACGCCCTCCAACCGCAGGATGTGCTTGCCCGCCGAAAAATAAAAACGATAAGGCTCGTTGAACACTCCGCTGTTGTCCCGAAGGGATTCCGACACCCAGATATCATACGGTTCCTGGTCAGGACGAATATCGTTTCCACGAGAGTCTGTCACAATGTCCTCCGCACTACGGAACATGCGCGGAAGCTCAATATTGGCTGCCATATCGAACGGTTTCTTGCCGTCAACGCTTAGTCCGAACTCCACGTTGCGCGCATCTGGGTTGAGCACGTAATACGTCGTTTCTATACAGTACAAGGAATCCTCCGGAACCTGGATTTCCCATTCAACCGTCCCGCCCAAACCGTTCCAAAGCAAAACGTTGCTTTTGCCGTTGAATTTTTCTGCCACCTGAACGTCGGCTTCTTTCGATGCACGGATATAATCTTTTGCTTCAATAACAATCTCTCTGCCGGAAAAGCTTTTTTCATCCGTGTCCAAAAGGTATTGGCGATATGTATTCGAAGCTTTCGGCTCCAACATATCCGAATCGGCGCTTGCCTTGGGCACGGCGTTTACGGACATTCCGGAAACCAGCAGAACGGCTGTCAACACTACGCTCAACATTTTTTTCATCGTCATTCCTCCACTGGTCTGAAATGTATGAGACGACTATTTTCAGAACGACTATAGGATTTTCTCTTATAGCCGCCTGCTTCCATACTTTATTTGCTCATATTATCGATCGCTTTATTCACCTTGGGGTCGAGCGCTGCGGTCAGTGAAGACCATGAAGAACCGCCCCGCAGGTTGTCGAGAGCCGACCAGAACGCCGTTGACGCCTCGTTGACGCCGTAAGAGTAGATTGGCATATTGACGCACTTTCTCGCTTCAAGAACAATGGACATTTCCGCATTTGTCAAATTGTTGGCCTGTTGCCACTTGGCGTTTTCCTCTTCTTCATAAGCTTTGGAAACCTGACCCATTGTCAGGAAAGCCGCCGCTCCCTTTATATTCTTGGCGCCTTTGGGAATGGCGTAACCGCCGACATTTCCCGGATAAATGTAGCTGGATGAGCCGGGCACCTTGGGAATATGGGTAAAGCTGATTTCGCCGCTGTCGTGCATACTCTTGATAGGATCGTTCTGCGCGATCCAGTGACCGTCGTACAGCATGGCTGCTTTTCTGTTCGCAAAATCCTGAACAGCGTTTTTGCTCACATGGCAAACCTTAAGCTTGTTGAACAAATCGCCGTAGAAGTTCATTGCTCTCGCCATTTCCGGTGATTTTACGTTGGACTCCATGCCGCGATCCGTCAATTTGATCAGATCTACATTGAGCCCGGACATGAACGCGTATAGAATACCACCGCCATTGTCGAGGAAGCCGTACTGGTTTGTCGTTGCATCAGTCATTTCTTTGGCTATTTGAAGGAACGTATCCCAGTTCCATTTTCCTTCCTTGGCGAGCTGCCCCGGATTCTTCTCGATACCATATTCTTCCATCATCCGCTTGTTGTACCAGACATAATACATGGGAGAGACGGTGCCAATGATATAGTGCTTGCCCTGCCACAGATACTGGTCGTATTTCGGCATGTCGTCGACCCATTCCTTGGCACTGAAATCGATTTTATCATCCAGTTCCAGAAAAACGTCCTTATACATCATTGCCGGGAAATCCCAGTTGCGAACACCGTAAATGTCGGGGCTGTCGTTGCTTAGAATCATGGTGTTCAGCCTTTCACCCAATTGCTCATACGGTTGGGTGATGAAAATCAGATTACCGTTGCAATAGGATTTGAATCTTCTTTTCATTTCCCGGGCGTCCTTGCCGTTCGCATCCAAATGCGTCAGGACGCGGATCGTGGCGCCTTTCAGATCGAGTTTCTTGATGATTTCCTCCGCATCATCCTTACTGATCGGTTTCGCGGATGATGTGGAGCCGGGTTTTGATACCGTCGGCTTTTCGCCCGTATCCGTACTGCTTGTTCCGCTCTCTGATGATACCTCAGCCTCCCCGTCATCTGATGATACCTCAGTCTCCCCGTCAATAGCAGAGCTCTCCGTATTGGAAGAAGATGGCGGCTTCTCCTTTTTTGTGCAAGCAGTCATTCCGATAAAAGAAACAAACATAAGGGCACTGAGCATCAGGGAAACAAATCTTTTTTTCATAGGATACTCCTTCCCGCCACTGTAAATGGCGTAAAATATTGTATACTTATAAATACTGCTCCTATTTTATCACCATATGCAATTTTGCATATGGTTTTTGTTTTCATGTCATAAAATTAGAAAACTATAACGCGCACAACACAACAGTAAAGATAAGTATAGATTCTTAATACAACAATATTGTGACAAATGACAAACTATGGAATCTTAAAAAAACAAATCGCTTTACACAGAAATTCATGAATCATCGATTGCTGTTTACCCAAACCGAACGAATAGCCTCCTCATCGCCCCAGCCAAAATCGGTGAATTCTCGGCTGTTGGCAAAATACCAGGACATTGCGTTTTGGCTCTGCAGATATGCGGGACGGCTGCCCGGCATCATAAGAAAGCCCTGGGGATCCGTTTGGCGTATCCAATTATACCCATAATCTAACCAAGAGGCGCGGTAGGATGCCGGCTGATTCACAAACCAGCTGATTTCATCCATTCCCCACAGCCAATAGTCCCGCTTGGGATCGTTGAGATACCCTTGTTCAAAACCGCCGCCGTTATCCAACTCCACGATATAGGGCAGTGACGAACAGCTCCAGCCACTGACAGTAGTTCCTCCGAGACTCCGTTTATACAGGGAATCCAGTCGTCCCACCTCGAGGACAACCTTCTGCGGATTGTTCTCGCTGGGAGCATGCTTGACTTCGCCGTCCGGGACTTTACCTCGGAATGGATACGCATGAAAATCAAACAGCAGTTTTCCGTCCGGTCCGGTCATGCCGTGAACATGTGCGTTGTTCAGCAGGAAATGCCGACGTGCATGAGTCTTTGCGTATTGACGGACCATTGTCAGAACCTTATGATAATTTTTATATCCCGTTGCCTTATCGCTTTCACCGATCAGATTCACCTGACCCCAATGAATTGCTTCAAAGCCGGCGTCTATATATTTACAGGCTCTATAATAGAAATACATCTGCGTTTCCAGCTGTGTAATGTCCGGAACAGAGCAGCCGCTTTCCCAATGATCGACGTACTTTCCATTCGGAAACAGCATCTTCTGGTAATTAAAATTTCGATTTTCTCCTTTCTTTCCGAACGCCTCAAACACCCAGGAAGGAATCGGCGTTTCCTCGCAACTTTTCCAAACTGTTTCAAATATACAGGCTTCGAACACCAAATCCGGGTCAAGCGCATGCATACTGTCAATCTTCTTTTTATAATTGGCTATAGAATTGGTATATTCCGTTTCCGGCCGCCATGGAATGATGGAACGGCTTATGTATTTAGCTCCCGTGTTGAGCACAAAGCGAGCATCGCTTTCCGGCGAATCTGAGGGGTTCGAAATCATCGATAAGGTTATTGACCGGGACAGATAATTTTTCAGTACCTGCTCTGAAATCATGCCGTCAAAACTGTAGTCCCTGCCTGCGTTGGCTGGATGAGTTTTGGGGTTTATCGTTGTCATAAATATTGCTCCTTTTTCTGTGCTACCGGAATGTTTTACCATTTTTCCGCCGGATTTGGCTGTCACATACCAGCGGTATGTTCTGGAAGCCTTTAGTGTAAAATCCAGCTGATAACTGGAATCCGTCAGTCCCTCCGCTTTTTTTATCTGTTTATATGTGTCGCCGGATTTTTCCTCCAGATAGAACGTAAAGCTATCCGCCGCAATCTTGCTCCACTGAAACAGTGGTTTGGTTCCAGCGAGGGCACCATGCACCGGCTGCTTTAGCAGCAGCTTGGTACCTGCCCAGTTGAACCCGCCGCTCGACGACGAAGGCGAGTTCGACGTGTTTATATCGGGATTAGAAGTCTTTTGCTCGGTCGTTTCGGAACCGTGCGCCCCCGGAGCCGATGACTGGTTGGGCAAGTATGCGTTGCTCTTTGACGACTCCGCACCTAGCTGAGAGGATACCTTGTCCGCTGAGACGATGCGGTCTCCGGACGGCTCGGTCGCCTTACTGCAAGCGGAGAAAAGAACGACGGTGCAAACCAATGCACAAAGCAATCTCTTTTTCACATTTTTCCCTCCATCTACAAATTTTTACATTATATTCTTACATTTTATTTTTGTAAAGTCACATAAAAAATCAAAACGCCGCCTTGAGTTGGCAAATTAACTGTATTCGCTGATTTGTATTTCAATATTCTATGTTTATTGACACCATAATAGCATATAAAAGCTAAGATGTCAACACTTTTTTAAAATAAATCTAACATTTTAATCGTTTTTTCTTCTATTTGTAATATTTCATGTAAGATTATTTTTCGATTCAGTAGACTGTCGGTATATCACCGTCGAAGTAAGTCGAACAAGCACAAGGGAGGCGTCCGGCTTTTCAATCCTGTAGAGGACCTGGCGTGCCGCCAAACTTCCCAATTCCTCTATATTATAATTAACAGAAGTGAGCAGTTTCGGTTCCTCGATTCCCGTATCATAATCGTCAAATCCGGAAATGGCTATGTCTTCCGGAATCTGAATCCCCTTGGCCTTCAGTACCTTTCTGATTTTGTTTGCCACGTTGTCGTTGGCACAGACGATCGCCTCCGGCAGAGAGACAGTATCCTCGAAGTAATCATCCAGAGTTTCCAGGTAGATGTTAATATTGCGGAACACCTTGTATTCATCGAAAATTTCCAAACCATAGGTCTGCATGGCTTCCCAGAACCCGTTCCAGCGTTCTCGTATGCTTCTGCACACGTCTGGATTTCCCGCAAAAGCGATTTTACGATAGCCATTTTGAATGAGCCTTTCGGTAATATCAAAAACAGTACTGTGATTGCAGGCCATAATGGTATCGCAAATCAAATTGTTGCTTCTTACATCCGCCGCCGTGTCGATTGTCACAAGAGGAATGTCGGTTGCTTTCAACCTTTTGTAGTAGTTTTTGCTATAGGTCCCTATTGTTATAATGCCCGCAACCGTGCTATTCTGCAGGGTGGGCGGAAGCTGATTGCTTATTTCATCCTTCTCTGTCAGAATCGCCAAAACAATCCGATATTTCTGTGCTGTAAGAAATTCTTCCGCGCCTTTAAGTATTGTATTCCAATAACTGTTCCCCATCTCGCGTTCATGCACCAGCAAACAGATGTCCTTATTGAACCCGCTGTCCTGAGTTTCTAAAAGATCCTGACGGCTTATCCTTTTGTAGCCCATCTGTATAGCTGTCTCAACAACCAATTTTTTGGTTTTTTCCGTTACCTCCGGATTATCGTTGAGCGCCTTTGACACCGTGTTTCTTGATAGGTTTAATTTATTGGCTATATCCTGTGTGCTGACTCTTACCATAGCTACAATCTCCTTTTGTTTTATTTCTTTTTAGTATAGCATAAAATCTTACATTTGTAAACACTGCTAATGAAATTTCTTACACGTTCTCTTGACAGTCTTTGATGTGCATGATATAATTTAGAAAAATCCCCCGTATCAATCTCATCCTTCGCTCATACATAAAAACCAATATATAAGAGAGGTTCATAGATATGCGTATCAAGCAAACTTTCCAATGGTCATTGGGATATAGCGAACAGCGGCATTCCCCGCCGGACAGTATGATACCGGCCTTTGTACCCGGAGCCGTACAGCTCGACTGGAAACGTGCCCGAGATCTTCCGGATTATAATTTCGGAACTAACATACGCCAGTATGAATGGATGGAAAAAGCCTACTGGCATTATAAGACAACCGCCCGGGTCGAAGACAAACCGGATCGGGCGCCCTTTTTGATATTTGAAAGCATAGAATACCAGTATGACATCTTAATCAATGGTTGCTCCGTACAAAGCGGTGAGGGTATCTATACCCCTGTCGTTTTGGACATGGCGAATTATATTGGTCAGACGATCGAAATCGAGGTTATTGTGCATCCTGCACCAATGCGTCCCGGTATGCCGGCCGGGAATCAAGAGTATTCTGCCTCCTGCAAGGCTGCTTTTTCCTATGGTTGGGATTGGAGCCCCCGCATGGTAGCGCTGGGGATCTGCGGCGACGCGTATCTCGAGTATCGGTCACTGACGGCAATCGAGCAGTTCGACATCACCTATACCCTGACACCCTGCTTCACCGAGGCGAATATTACCGTGGAATATACCACCTTTCAGCAGGCCGGCGAAATTCGATTCTCCTTGTTCGGATCTGCGAACGAATTGGTGTTCGAAACCAGTCAGCCCGCAAGTCAGGAACATGGAACCCTTTCGTTTACGCTGGAGAACCCAAAACTGTGGTGGCCAAACGGTCATGGCGAGCAGAATCTATACACCGCGGTGTTGCAAACCACCTCGCCATCAGGCATCTTCGATCGTTTGGAAAAACAAATTGGGTTTCGCCGAGTAAAACTGGTGATGAACGAAGGGGAATGGGAACGCATCGAAAGCTTGCCCACCACCCAGAAGAAATGTCCGATCACTATCGAGATCAACGGCAGACGGATTTTTGCAAAGGGTTCCAACTGGGTTCCGCCGGACTTTTTCCTTTCCCAAATGACCGATGAGGTGTACGAAACACTAATCCGTTTGGCCCGGGAAGCCCATATGAACATTCTGCGCGTCTGGGGCGGCGGTTATGTCAATCATGATGCCTTTTTTGCATTATGCGACCGATATGGCATCATGGTTTGGCAGGAATTTCCGCTTGCCTGTGCAGATTACCCGGATGATGAATCCTATCTCTCCATCTTGGATCGAGAATCCGTTTCCATAATAAAGAAAGCGCGAAGCCATCCCTGTCTTGCGCTATGGAGCGGCGGCAACGAATTGTTTAACGCTTGGTCAAAGATGACAAACCAGTCGCTAGCTCTGCGGCTTCTGGGACGGAATTGTTACCAGTTCGATCGCGATACCCCCTTTATCGACACCTCGCCGTTATATGGTATGGGGCACGGTCATTATGTAATGAAAGACGGGGATCAGGAAGCGCTGCAAATTTTTCAAAATTCAACCAATACGGCTTATACCGAATTCGGCTGTGCCGCCCCGTCACCTTATTCTTACCTGGAACGCTGGATCCCCGCCGAAGAACTGGAGATGGTAGAACCCGGCGGAAGTTATGAACTTCACCATGCGGTTAATGCATGGAGGAGCAAAAACGATTGGTTTTCCGGAGACATTATTGAATATTTCTGCGGCAAAACCTCTTCTGTAAAGGAAGCAGCAGAAAAAGGGGTCTTTGTTCAAAGCCTGATGTATTCCTATGTTTTTGAAGAGATTCGCAAGCAGTGGCCCTATTGCTCCATGGCACTGAACTGGTGTTTCAACGAGCCGTGGCCAACAGCGGCCGGAAACAGCCTCATCAATTACCCGGCCTTTCCAAAGCCGGCATATGAAACAGTCAAAAACGCTTTGCGCGGTACAAAAGCTAGTATTCGACCGGATAAGCTCCTCTGGTGGTTCACAGAAGAATGCCAAATTGGTTTGTGGATACTAAACGACACACCCAACGAAATCTCTGCGGGTACCATAACCGCTTCATTAAGATACGATGAAATGGAAACAATACTGCTGACTTGGAATCACCCAGCTGTCCCCGCTATGGAAAACATAAAGGGACCCTTTCTTTGTCTTAAAGTGCCTTGTGCAAAAGATGGACGCTTTACCATTCGTTTAGAAGCGTCCCAGCCAGAATTGAGCGACTGCTTTACTCTGTTGTGCCGCGAAAAAGAAAAGCCAGAAACGATTGATACACAATTTTAATCATCCTCCGACAGCCTATACAAAAGATGTGAATTTTGCCATACATCGTATCCTGTAACAACTCAATCAGAGCTGCGTGGCAATGAAAATGATGCTGGAAAATGCGATGTTCGTGAAGCGGAATACAATCCGAATGAAAAGGAGTTGAAATCATGTGGAATTTGGTATCACTAGGCGAGCTTTTGGTGGATTTTACGCCGATGGGCATGTCTACCGCCGGAAATCCGGTGTTTGAACGCAACCCGGGTGGCGGACCGACCAACCTGGCCTGTGCCGCAGCAAAACTGGGTGTCAGAACCGCGTTTATTGGACAGGTAGGGGATGATACATTCGGCCGGGCTTTTGCGTTTGCTGACGTATCTGATGGTTGTTTTTTCTTCGCTGGAAAAATTCGCAATTATTCAGTAGATATTAACACTACAACGAACATATACAAAACTATAAAAAAGTGGTATACTAAAGCAGGGTGATGAGATAATGCTGCAAGATATAACACGATTTGACAAAGCCATGAAACAAGAACTGAAAATAGAAGAATTGCAACCAGAAGAAATAAAAGAAGAATTGGAAAAGTATTTAAATGGGTATACAGAAAAACTAAGCAACAAATCACAGCGTAACTATTTTCAGTATATATTAAGGGACTGTTGAGCGATCTTGACCGGAAATCTATAGAACCGATTGCGCTAACCTTTATGGGAGAAGGGAACATAAGAGGTTTTCAGCAATTTTTCAAGCGAGGGAAGCTGCCGGATCAAAAAATCAAGGAAAGCTATCAGGAAGCGCTTTCGGGAGCATTATCCGCAGAGGGCGGAATGTTATGTGTGGACGGCAGCGATTTTGTAAAAAAAGGTTCAGATTCGGTGGGTGTATATCGTCAGCACTGCGGTCGGTTAGGGAAAACAGAAAACTGTCAAGCTGGGGTGTTTTCAAGCTATGTTTCGAAAAAAGGATATGGTCTGATAGAAAGTGACCTTTACTTACCTAAGGCTTGGTTTGGAAAAGAATATGCAGAAAAGCGGATACAATGCCAAATTCCAAAAAACACAGAATTTAAAACCAAAAATGAAATTGCTTCCGAACAGATACGCAGCATCATAGAGTGCAACAAGTTCGATATCAGTTGGATTGGTTGTGATGCGGCTTTTGGTTGTGATCATAAGTTTTTAAAAAGTCTGCCAAAAAGTGTTTTTTATTTTGCTGCAACCAAGGAAAATGAATTGGTATTTCTTGAGATGCCGCAGATGATAATTCCTAAAAGCACGAAAGTAAACGGAAGACCATTCAAGCATCCCCGTCCGTCAGTTCTCGCGGTAACCGTAAAAGAAATTGCGGAAAACGAGAGAATTCCATGGGAAATGACAGTTCTTGCTCAAGGTACCAAAGGACCGGTTAATGCACAAATAAAATGTATTCGATGCCTCTCCTGTGAAAGCACTACTCAATATGGCAACTATATTTCTCCGGGGGAATGGATATGGCTTTACATACGCAGATACAGTGATGGAAAGATCAAATACTTTGTCAGCAATGCCCCTGAAAATACTGATAGAAGCACTTTAGACCGACTTGCGACTATGCGATGGTCAATTGAACAGTGCTTTCAGGAGTGCAAAAGTTACCTCGGAATGACTCACTATGAAACTAGAACTTTTCAGTCATGGCATCGGCACATGCTTTTCGTTATGATCGCACATCTTTTTACCACATTACTGCGTGTCGCTTTAAAAAAAACTCCCGCTAACCATGCCTGAGGCAAAACGCTTGATTTCCTGTGTCCTCAGACAGGATTTTAGTTTTTTGAAGGCTGTTGCTATAGCCTTTTATCATCTGAAACGCAATGCTGATTCATATCACTCTTTTTGCAATAGATTTAATTGTTCGTTATAGTGGTAATTCGTCGCTGTAAAATGACAGATTCATCTGTTTGTTCATAGCTTCATTTTTCCACTTTTTTGTATAAATTAAACTCAATCCTTAATCATCAGCTTTTTCTTTCTGCTGTAATCTGTTTTAAAGTGGGTTGTTCAAGGGAGTCCACGATGAACCGCCCCTCGGTCCATCGTTTTGACGCACTGCTCCCTTGTAAGTGAAGTAATGAAAATTAAAGTAAATAATACCTGTTTGAAGTCGCACTTCCGTTTTGGCGGTAGTGCGACTCTTTGCGTATCAATTCGACTTTTTCCAAATCTTTAATGGCTCTCTTGACTGTACTGCGGGAGATGGATAAATCCTTTGCAATGGTATGAATACTCGGCCATGCTTTGTTTGCCTGATCCATACGGTCATGCAGGTAAATATAAACGAGCTTTGCTCTTGGCGGTAGTTCGT
>ERZ827524.1230-NODE-1230-length-25952-cov-3.175001_pt1 | contig 25952 bp, 15 predicted proteins | sample MGYA00519702_ERZ827524 | MGnify/ENA primary metagenome ERZ827524 (study PRJEB31778, sample SAMEA3449341) | human gut metagenome | biome: human gut; feature: human-associated habitat; material: faeces | place: United Kingdom | collected 2010/2012 ...
CCATATTCAATGCCACATATGAATTAATAGGGATTCCATAAAAGAGATTGGAAACTGCATCAACCATATACTGACAACTCGTCTCTTTTCCATCTCCGAATGCATAGGCAAGTCCAAGATGATTTTCTGCATCTCCCACATAATTTCCCTTATAATCAAATGTCTTGATCGGTGTCATCGTATCTCTCGACATACCAATAATCCGCACCTTGTTCTTACTTTCATCCATCACCAGAAGGAAAATGGAATCTGCCTGTCCACTTTCACCGGAAATTCCTTCAATCTGCTGAATTTCTTCACTGTTCTGATCGATTCCCATCACAAGGATCGTAATCACATTTTCATTGTACTGATAAGCTTTCCCATTATACCAGATCAGTCCTGAATCATCGGTCTGTATCCGGTTCTCCACCTCACTGATATTATCCTTTGCATTGAGCTTACCACTGACACGCAGGACATGATAAACTCCAAAAGCACAAATTCCTGCAAGTAGAATCAGTGCAAGCAGGATCATGATTCCACGGATGATATAACGAACCGGCTTATTCTTCTTTGCAAGCAGCCGCCATAATACTACAGATGCCGCTCCAATCAACGTCCAGGGAATATTCAGTAGAAAATGCCTGATATCAAACATTCCTTCCAACAATACCATCTGTACGGTCTGCGTACACAGACTCAGCATCACCGCCGCTCCGGCTGCTTTAAAAATCATCTTTTTCCCAATACACTGCCATGCAAAAAGGATTCCGACCGGCAGGAACAAAAATCCATAAAAAGAATTACAGATGAGAACCGTTCCACTATACAAAACAATCACGCACCATGCACAGACTCTTCTGACCAGAATCTTCCTTCTTTCCGTAATCTTCAATCTTGAAATCACAATTCCATAAAATGCCAGTAAAACGATGCTCAAAATCCCGGCAATCCCATATCCTTCAAACGGAATATGAGCATATGCCTCCGATAACGGCTCAAGGAATTTCCCTATACTGCTCACTTCATTCATTTATCTACTCCCTCGTACTTCCTGAAAACCGAGGCTCTTCGCCAGATACTTTTACAATGTATCTTCGGTATTCATCGTTTCTTCATCCAGTTCTGCATATTTTCTGTATTTCTGATATTTACCATATCTTCCATAGCCATATCCGCTCTGAGAAATATATCCGCCCGTATCACGGTTGATCACATAACCAATCAGCTTCTCTTTTTCTTCAAAAGAATTCATTCCCACCCGGATCTCTTTTGCATCTGCCTTATCAACTCTTACTACATACAAAACTTTATCTGCATAGGATGACAGGATCATCGCATCCGAAAATACATAAGAAGGAGCCGCATCCATCAGGATCACATCATATTCTTTTCTTAATTTTTCCAACAGACTGTTCATTTTTTCCTCATCGATCAGTCCTGAAACCTTTCCCTTTTTCTGACCTGCACGGAAAAATGTTACCCCGTCCTTCACGACCTGAATCTCCTCCGGCGTACTTTCACCTCTGAAATATTCTGTCAATCCTGGTCCTTCCGGGAGCTTCATCAGTTCACTTACGGACGGTTTTCTCAGATCACCGTCAAGCAATGCAACTTTCATCCCTTCCTGTGCAAATGCAAGTGCCATATTCACAGAAGTCATTGTCTTTCCTTCTGCAGGGATCGTACTCGTAATCAGCAGGACCTTATCACCTGTACGTCTCATGATCTGCTGCAATCTTGACTGGATCATCAGAATTGACTGCTTAAATCCCCAGTCAATTCTCTTATTTGTGATCAAAAGCTTTAATTTTTTATTATTAGAACGCTTCTTCGGTACAACTTCCGGAATGCAATTGATACATCTCGCAGAAGTGATCCGCTTCATATCACTCTCTTTTCGTACTGTCCTTACACTAAGAAGATACACGGTAGCCAATGCAAAGCATACCACCAGTCCCGCCAGAAATCCTTTTGCAAAAATTGCTGCCAGCGAATTGACATTTACAGGTCTGCCGGAAGATGCCGTCTTATCTACAATCTGCAGTTCCACCGTTCCGGTTGTCTTAGAGACCCATTTCGGATAAACTTTCTGAAATGCCTCAAGCAGCGGATTTACACTTTCATAATCATTCGTTGATATTGTTACAGAAAAGAAATTGGATTCATCCGTATTGCTTGAAACAATTGAAAATCCTCTAGATACTTCCCCATCCACCGCTGAAAGAAGATCCTTTTTAAACTCATCATTCGCAGTCAGTACCGGTATACTCTTGCTCAGCCGCTTCGCAACCGCGGAATTGACTGTCATATATTCGGTTCCTGATGCCGCATATGTAATCTTTGCAGAATAAACCGGTTCATAAGTAAATTCAAAATAAGATACAACAATTCCTGCCACGATCACAAAGATCAGCAAAAACTGCAGCCAGAACTTTTTCAGGCAGCTCAGGTAATCCTGCAGCCAGCTCACAAGATCTATCTTTTCCATCTCTTCCGCTTCTGTAATATTCCTTTGTTCCTCTGTCTGCATCTGCTTACTCCCCTGCATTTTCTATCTTTGCATTTTCATTATAATACTTCCTGTAACCATCCCGGTCTTTACTGGTATCACGTTCTCCCTTTGTCATGTTCAGTACACCGCCAATCACTGTCACACCATTTTCTTCCAACAGATCCACCGTATCATTGACAGCGACTGCATGCACCTCATCCTGACGCATGACCATCAACATCGCATCTGCTGTCTCTGATATGATCTCAGCATCACGGATCAGTTCCAATGGCGGAGTGTCCATAACAACATAATCAAACTGCTCTTTCAACTGATTGATCAGCGAAATAAACCGCTCTGATCCTAACAGACGATACGGCTTTGCGACCGCCTTTTTTTGCCAGATACAATCCATCGGATGTGCCTGCACTTCCGTCTGCTTCAGCACTTGATCCAGTTCACATTTTCCAAGCAGATATTCAGAAAACTGCTCTTTTGGATCTACCGTTGCATCAAAAATCTTTGCCAGGGACGGATGCCGCATATCACAGTCAACCAAAACTACTTTCTTTCCTCTTCGTGCAAGATTCAGGGCAATATTAGCTGTCACTGTACTCTTGCCATCATTTTCTTTAATACTTCCAACCATTAAAGTCTTATAACCTTCTGCCGACATCTCTGATCTGATCGATGTTACAATCCGGTCTACTGCTTCTTCATACACATGATCCGTATCCTGGTCTGAGATCAGCAGTGCTTTCTGCCCCGACTTCTTTTTTACATAATCCAAAGAACCGATCATCGGAATATCCAGCAGACGCTTTGCCTGCTCCATACTGTGAATCTTATCTGTAAAAATACATAAGCATACAGTTGCTCCAATACCTCCTGCCAGCACCAGCAAAATCAAAAGCAACGAATATCTTAAAGTTGCTTTTTCTGTCTTCTGCACATTATTCGCTGAAATACTGCTCAATGGCTGCAATACATACCCTGATTCAAAATAATCCGAAAGCTCCGGATACTGCTGCAATGCTCCTTTCAGCAGTTTATAAGCACTCTCCGCATTCGTTCCCGACGCACTCATTCTGATAATATTTGTATCGGCAACAACTGACGCACTCAGGTTTCCCTTTACACGACTGCTACCGGAAGCTTTCATGATCTGATCTCTCATCGTATCACTGTTCAGAACATTCACACTTCTCTCAAGTGCATTCTCTATATTCGTCTCAGCAAGTTTTTCGCTCGTATTATCCCTCGGAATTACACACAGGTTCACACTCACTGTATAAGTATCCTTCAGGCTGTGATCCAGAATCACATAGGAAAACATTCCCGTCAAACACACACACATCAAAATAAAAACCGCATTTTTCTTAAGGGTTCTGAAAATATATCTCAGATCAATCTGTGAATCTAAACTCTGACTCTTATAACCTTCCTGAATCATATTTCCTCCCCTCACTCAACAACCACAATCAGTTTTGCGGTACAATCCAAACCGCTGGCCGGTGACGTATAAAGATAACTTACTGTATAAACTCCCGGTGTATAGATATCTACTCCTGACTCAACGTAGATCTGTGTAATTGAGATCTGATTATCCGGATCTGCCACATTCTCCGAAAATACAACCTGCTTTACCTTATCGTATTCTTTGATCTGAGTCAGATAACTATTAGGATCAAACTCAGATCCCGCCTGCAGATACACCAGATAGGAACTCAGATTGATCTGCGGACGTGCCGCATTTCCATCGTATACCTCCACCTGAATCGGAAGTGTTACTGTATCGCCTACACTGTTCGTCACACTCACTGTGCAATCATAAAATCCCTGCTGCGGCTTCTTATCAAGAACCGCTGTATCTCCACCGATTGAAATAAAAGGAGTAATATTCCCGTCAATACAATCTGTTGCTGAAAAATAGGACAAAAGATTAATCTGCTTGCCCGCCGGAAACCTCAAAGCATCTGATAATTCAAATTTCGGTGATTCATAATCTGTATAATGAAGGGTCCGCGTCAGCTTTCCAAGATTACTGGAATGGTCGAACCCTACATAAGTAATATCAAAATCACCGCTTCCATCTTCTTTCTTTTTGATATGATCAATCATCACACTCCCAGATACATTGCCATCCTTTTTATCCACTGCAACCACACCGTTCTTGAGTTCCTCATCTGTTGCCTCGATTGATGCTGTCACTTCGGCCTTTTCTGCACTTAATACCGGCGGTGTAGTATCCTTCTGGTATGCGGATATAAAGGCATAAGCCCCTCCACCAACCAGAGAAGCTGCACAGAGTGCCAATGCAACAATCTTACTTTCTTTCATCCTTTAACTCCTTCACTTTATCTTAACCGGATCGTCGGATTTCCTTTTAATATCCTGCTCGGATTTTCCGACAGCCACATTTTTATCTCCATGGAAGTATACCTCTGCTCCAGATAATGGATCAGCTCATCCATCTGAGGTGTCCGATGCAGACTGTCATGTGCATCCGACGCAATCACCTGTACAATCCCGTCATCCACCATCCGGATCGCCATCTCTCTGCATTTCTTTCCAAATTCCCCCAGAATACTTCCCTTATTCACCTGCAGCACACAACCTCTTTCTGCCAGATAATATGCCAGTTCCGGGTCCTCCTGAATAAAGGTGTATCTTTCAGGGTGTGCCAATATGATATTATACTTCATTTGTTGTAAGTCCGCAACCATTCTGCAAACTCTTTCAGGCGATTCCCGAAAGTCAAATTCGATCATCAGATACCTTGTATGATTAATAAAAAGAAGCTCCCGATCCCGGATCAGTTGCATTGCCCTTTCGTTCATAAAAATCTCCATAGATGGGAAAATTTTTACCGGAATCTGCTGCCGATCCAACTCTTTCTGAAGCAAACGAAACTTTCTTACATACTCCTGTACCGTATAGTCATAATAATTTCCATGAGAAGAAGCTGCAATATAATTCACTCCGCCTGCTGCTGCCTGACGTGCCATCCGTATCGATTCTTCCATCGAACTGGCACCATCGTCCAGTCCTGGCAAAATATGCATATGCAGATCGACCATTTTCTTCCCCCTCTTCCCTTTATTTACCGAAACCTATTGCTATTAACGTAAGCACTTACTTTCTATTATCTTAACCCCAATTTCTTCATCATGCCTTCAACATCACTCAATTCTTGTCCCTTCGCATTCGCCTTCAGTTCCTGCACACTCCGATTCCAGCGTCCATCTGCGATCATCTTAAAGAATCTCTTCGCCTCATAATACGGCTGAATATATCTTTTCCCCTCTAACGACGGATAGGACCAACATAATTCTTCATACGGAAGCCATATTCTGCGTATGACACTTTTCAATTTCCCCTGATTCCGAACTTTCTGCACAATTGCCCAGTTTTCAACACTTCCATATACACCTCCGCCAGCCAGAATAAACCGTTCCACCTGATGCGTTAATTCTGTATGCTCTGCCTTTCCGAACCAGACTTCTGTCACCGATCTGACTGCATATTCAAATTCTGTCAGTCCACAACGTTCCAGTTTTTCCTCTCTTTTTTTCTCCTGCTTATCTTTCACAGAATGATTCAAGATCCAGAGATCCAGGAAGAAACGGATTCCACAACCACCTGTCGTAAAATGCTGCTTCATATGCTCCAGATGAAATGCATAGAAATCTGCATCTGACATCCTGCACTCATATCCCGTTCTTTCTACATGCGTCCAGATATACTCCGGGGAAAATTCTACCGCCTGCCCGTCTTTGATAAGATTTAAATGCAACTCCAGATGCACATGTTCATCCCTGTAGAAATTTGCATTTTTCTTATCTTTTGACTCATACAAAAATCCACATTCTTCTGTCAGAAATTTCTTTGCCTTTTCATAGTCCTCATCTCTGATCAAAATGTCAATATCACTGCTTGTCCTCATCCATGCTTCCGGATAAAAATCCCGGATCACCGCTCCTTTTAAAGGAAGGGAAAAAATCTTCTGCTGCTCAAAAACAGTTCGAATCTCTTCCAATGCCAACTCCTGACACGTATACCGATAGATTGCCAGATTTTCCTGCTGCCGAAACTTCTTCCGATACTTCTCTGATATGATATGGTTCTCACCATTTCCAACTGCTGCTGAGATCAAATGTGCCATATCCTGAGCCAAACTCATCTGATAAAATTTTTCCTGCTCTGTCTCCGACATTGCAATCAGCGGAACATCTTCTCCACAGATCACATTTCGCAGACATTGCAGCAGATTTTGTACTGTCTTTTCCACTTTTCTATCCTCATTATTTCTGTAAACTCATCTTTGCATATGCTGCCAGAGTAAAACCATCCGTAATTTTTCCATCCCGGATCCATTCGCCCAACTGCTCCCAATCCAATGCAATATGTCCTACTATTTCTTCTTCCTGTATCACCTGTGGAGCTTCATTCAACTCTGCCAGAAATACATCTGCCTTTGAACTCATTGCACCACTGTCCGGCACAATTTTTCCGAAACCTTTCCATTTTTCTGCCTGCACACCAAGTTCTTCCCATAATTCTTTTCCCGCATTCTCCTTTGCAGAAATTCCTTCTTCTCCAAAACCTCTTGGGAAACCGTACTGATATTCCCTGAGAGCATGACGATACTGCCGCAGTAAAATATACTTTCCATTATAATATGGAACGATAACAACCGCACCTCTCATAACGCGGTTCATCAGTCTTTCATATGCAAACAGACTTCCATTTTTTGCACGCACAACATCCACAACCATTAAATGGTAATGGCTCTCGTATACAATTCCGATTCTTCTGCCACTTTTTTGTGCAAATGCATACAGTTCCTTCGGGTCAAGTACCAGCGGAAGTTCCTCAGACTGGGCAAAAAGTTCCGGACACGTCCGACTTAATTCCAGATATTTTTCAATCGAATCCATTTCTGTTCCTTTTATTTCCATTCCCTTTCATCCCTATTTCTTACCAACTGCTTGTGAGCAGGTTTTCATTTTTTATTTCAGCCTTTTTCAACTTTCAGGCGTTCCCGACATTTTCTTACGATTTTCAGATCCGCCCACGTTCTTGTCAATTCCTCAATACTGTCTAAAATATCACAACTTGTCCACCAACGGGATATCATACCCGAAACCCATGAACTCAGAATACCAAAAGCTATCACCTGCAAGACCGCCCATCCTATGGTCGCAGCCAATGAAAGCTCCCCTTCTACAGACACAATATCCTGTAGATAGTTCATTCCCAGCTCAATTCCTACAAAGATCACCACCCCAATTAGTGCATCTATGATATTTCTTTTTATTCCTTTATGTATACTTTTATCCCACTCTTTCAGCTCTTCCTCCATCCCCACTTCATAACGGCTTCCCGTCTGTAATTTTTCATTTTCAAGAGCCGGTTTCAGTTCCAGCGTTTCCTGCACATTTTTCATCTGCAAAATCCGAATAGCACAACTCCAGTCCGGGAGTTTTCCTTGATAAAGTTCCCATGTTGTACTATCCTTTGCAGGAAAAACATGGCTCGGAGCAATATCCTTCTCCCAGTAATCCTTCAATTTGCTTTTGAACCATTCACGGCAGGATTCTATATCTTCCGGATCATAATGCCTGGAAATTCCATAAATACTGTCTTCCATTGTAAGATTATAACATAGATCGAGCACCGCTTCTGCATATTCTGCCTTTTCTCCTTTCTCATTTTCGTGGAGATAAATATGCCAGGCACTCCGATATTCCTGACGATTCTGTAAACTTAAATCTTCCTCAACTCTTTTCAGAATTTCTACTGTATCCTGATCAGTAAGCGGATATGCAATTTCATGAAGATATTCTGTCAGTTTCTTTTGCTTTACCTTTTTAGGTGGATTCAAGGAAAATGCATTGACACTCAATGCCAGCAACGTCTTCACATAGCGGATCAAATATTCTATCTTTTCTTCACTATAATTTTCTTCATTATAACCAGATAATTCCCTCAGACACTCCGGGTCACTATAACGCAATGCTTTCAACAACTGTCTCAGCATCACAGCATCATCATGTGCAACGGGAACCCCTGAATAAATAAATGCACTCTTTTCAGACTCGGTTTTCTCTGCCTTCTTCAGAAATTCTTCTATCTTTCCCTGAAAATATTGCGACGGAGTACGCAACGTCCCATACTGCGAAATTCGGATCACCCCCATCTGACATAACTCAAAAAATGGTTCAAATGTATTTTCATTTTCAATCGCAGCAAGAAATGCACGAGAATCCGCTAACTGATTCATGGTCAGGATCACCTGGTTCCCATTCAGTATAATTTCCCGGAACATCTGTTCCTGTGCATATTGAATCTCTTCTTTTGAATTTCTTACAGAATCCAGTTCATATAAATAGACACTCTTATTCATTTCAGTTCCACCTTTTGTTTCTCATGCAAATTTAGTTTTTCTTCGATGTATCGATCGGGTTCATGTTTGTAGCTTTCACCGACGGGATCAGTCTGAAGAGTACACCCATTTATAAATTTTTCTCTATTTCCGCACTATAGTATAGTTGCTTTGGACTCTTCGGTTTTTCTGGAATACTTAATTTTATTTTTCCTGCATCGACTAATGGCATAATATACTTTTGGACTGCATATGTGATTGAAGACAATCCAAGAAATTCACAAATCTCTTTTCGAGTTCGCGGTGTTTTACAAAACAAAAGCAAATTTTCTTCTTCATCATTAATATCGGGGAAATCTAACACCTGCTCTTTATAAAATTTAACAATAAAACTTCCTCTCTCATCGAAAAATTCCGGTTCCTGCAAATGATATTTTTTCATTTCCCTTCGTATTGTCGGAATACCTGAATACCGATTTTCTGTAATTCCCAATACCTCTAATGCCGATGCCAATACTGGATTTCTAGTATCTGGTTGTACTTTTCCTATTTGGTCGACTCTCATCCTTCCATATATTCCACCTGGATTATGTATCTCAAGGCGGTCATCATACATCAAAATCTGGATAGGCATTCCCTCTGTATGGATACTATAATCCCGATGCACTATTGCATTAATAAGTACTTCCCTGACTGCAAGAATTGGATAATCTGTCTGATCTTCCCTCACACCTGTAATTGGATTTATAATTGTCCTTGTTCGCATATTTCTTCTCACAAATCCCAATGCCTCATTTAACATATCCGAAACATTCCCCTCCATTCTCTGATTATCCAAAAAACGTTCTCCATAACTTCCTACCATTCCAATTTCTGTTCCAGGAATTACAGTTGCAATAATACATAGTTGTGGAAAATAGGCCTGTGGATACGGACTAAATAGCAACGTTGCACTGAGTGTTACCGTTTGATTTTTTGTAACACTCATAAGTTCATAAATATTTTCATCTTCCAATACCGCCAAACGTGGTTTTCCCTCTTTTAACAATTCAATATATCGGGTCAATAATTTAAAATCCAATGATCCTAATGTAACTCGATTAACTTCTCTGATATCATCCTGATATTTTTTTCGATAAGCCTCATAACTATAAACTTCATATTCCGTCATAGGTTCATCACTGTCTCCTATTCTTGTATATGAACCTTTTAATCTCCCACGTCCTTGATAATAGCAGGGCCTATCCGCCAAATCCATTCCAGGAATTTCTGCAGAAACAAAATTTTTACCATCCTTCTCAATAACAGTGATTAACGGACGTACAATCGGATTCATTTGAAGACATTGCTCATTAATTTTCTTTTGAATATCCTGGGCATCATAAACTCCAACCTCTTTATAATGCTGTGCCTCATCAATTCCAAAAATTATAATTCCCCCATCATCCTGATTTGAGAAGCTTGATAATGTATCATATAATTTCTTAGGACATCCTTCTTTTGCTGCTTTTAACTCTAACATCTGAGATTCACATTTCATCTTTTGAACAAGTTTTAACTTTTCGTATAATTCTTCTTCCGTCATACTGGTTCCTCCATTTATGCTTTTATCCTAGCATTTTTCTTTAGTTTATGCAAAGATCTCAAATTTTATTACAAACAAACTTAAATTTTTGCAAGGAACTCAAAAGAAACTCAAATTTTTTAGTTCCTGATTTTAGTTCCTGATTTCAGTTCCACCTCTACAATTTCAGGAATATTATTAAATCGTGGAATTACTTCTGTATTACTTCCTAATCCTCTCGACAAAATCACCTGCGTATGCCCCTTCTCATAGACACCTGATAATCTTCCCGGGAAATATCCCATATCCGGTGCGTAAAGACCTCCAACAAAGGGAAGGATTGCCTGTCCACCATGCGCATGCCCCGTAAAAATCAGATCAAGATCAAAAGTTGCCGCAGTATCGTAATACATCCACGTATTTGGAATATGGGACAACAGGATTTTATATCGCTCTGTATCTTCCATTTCCTTTAAAAACTCTGCCTGTTCTTTTGCATTACCCCATTCATGTACTTCATAATCTTCCGGTATATACACCGTATACAGTCCACCAATCCTGAATTTTTGTCCTTTGACAGTCACATCGACAAATTTTTCTTCTAACACCTTTGCCCCGGCTTTCTCCAACTTTTCTGTAAGATCAATTCCCGTACGCTTTTCATATTCTATCTCATGGTTTCCCAAGGAAAAATAGATTGGTGCAATCTCCCGTAATTTTTTTATCAAATCTAACATCGGACTAATCTCATTTTCATCCGAATTAATCAGATCTCCCGTGATAAAGATCAGATCCGGTTCACACTCCTTTAGTTTCTTTAACAGTCGTTGGTTTTCTTTTCCAAACTCTGCATTATGAATATCTGAAAGCTGTACCAGCTTCACTGATTCCTGAATTTTCTCGTTTTCAAACTCATAATCTGAAACCTCAAGGGAGTAATAAGACGGTATGATCCCTGCTCCCAGGGCAAAGATCACCAAAGCAAAAACTCCCAGAAAAATTCTCTTAATTACCTTTTTCATATCGCTCCTCAATATTAAAATGATGTTGGTGAATATTCCTGATACTCTCCATTGATAATCTTTTCCCACCAATCACGATGCTCCAGATACCATCGGATCGTCTTCTTAATACCATCTTCAAATTTTGTCTCCGGCAGCCAGCCAAGTTCATTATAGATCTTTGTCGGGTCGATCGCATATCGCATATCATGACCTTTGCGGTCTGCAACATAAGTGATCAGGCTTTCCGGTTTGCCAAGCTCTTTGCAGATCATCTTTACAATGTCAATATTCCGCATCTCATTGTGACCGCCAACATTATAAACCTCTCCCACTCTGCCTTTGTGAATGATCAGGTCTATTGCCCTGCAATGATCTTCTACATACAGCCAGTCTCTCACATTCAGACCTTCTCCATAAACCGGAAGTGGTTTATCTGCCAGTGCATTTGCAATCATAAGCGGAATCAATTTCTCCGGGAAGTGATATGGGCCATAGTTATTGGAACAACGGCTGATCGTCACAGGCAGTCCATAGGTTCTGTAATATGCCAGCACCAGAAGATCTGCCGATGCTTTAGAACTGCTGTAGGGAGAACTGGTGTGGATCGGAGTCTCTTCGGTAAAGAACAGGTCCGGGCGATCCAGAGGCAGATCTCCGTATACTTCATCGGTAGATACCTGATGATATCTTTTGATCCCATATTTACGGCAGGCATCTAATAAGACCTGTGTACCTAAAATATTGGTCTTTAAAAAGATTTCCGGATTCTCAATGGAGCGGTCCACATGACTCTCTGCCGCAAAATTCACAACAATGTCCGGATGTTCTCTTTCAAATAATCCGTAGGTTCCTTCTCGGTCTGTAATATCCAACTTTTCAAACTGAAATTTCGGATTGTCCATAACGGAAGCTAAGGTCTCCATATTTCCTGCATAAGTCAGACAATCTACGCAGATAATCTCATCCTCCGGATGTCTGTCTAACATATAGTGGACAAAATTGCCTCCGATAAACCCTGCTCCTCCTGTAACTATAATTTTCATCGTACTTTTTTCCTCACTTTTTTTCTTTTATATTTTCGAACTTGTTTCCTTTTGTATTTTCGGATTTTTTCCCAAAAAATCAATACAACCAGTGCCAATCCTGAAATCATCATTCCATACTTTAATCCCGGGATCGTATAAGATAATACAATCTTATTATACCCTACTTCCAATGGTACCGCCATATACATTCCATTCGCTTTGACAATATTGACTTTTTTTCCATTCACGGTAGCACTCCAACCTTTATGATAAGGAATTGCTATACATGCCATACTCTTATCTTTTACTTTAATTTCACCGGTAACCTGATTTCCACGGATTTGAACCTTTTCAGCAGCATATTTCTTTCTTTCTGAATAATATTTTTCCACATTGTCCATAGAATGTGTCACTACTTCTATTTCAGAAAACTGATACTCCCCCAAAGCCTCTAATGTCAGATAAAACTTCTTTTGGGACTTATCATAATAGCCCATGTTAATTTCTATATCCCTGGCTCCGGTATCATACTGGCTGTTCGCCCCCCAGATCATACTTTTCTTTACATTACTTCCATACTTTACCCTCAGTATGGCCGTTGGATTTGCTCTTCCATAATTCCTATACCGTTCATCAAATACACGTTCATCATACCGGCTGCTCTGATCTCCCAGCAATACATCTTTATAAACACCAGGATTCTTTGGAATATATCGGATTCCCTTCACACACAGATACAATTCGGAATTTTTATATTTTTCCGGAATTTCAAATGTCAGTGTTGTAGATGACTGTTTGTTTTCTATTCCTTTGGTCGTTAACTCTACTAATCCTGTATCACCTGTTTGCTCCTGAATTTGTCTTTTTATTTCCTTTGTATCCAAAATGACTGTGTCATCAAATTCAGGTGTAACTGTGGCTAAATCACTACTTTTCTTTTTATCTATGACCAATCCCTGTAACATCGCTTCTTCTTTTTCATACGATGCCATCTTTTTGTAATCGGTCTCCGGAATAATTTTTGCATAGGAATAAATCAATGGGAGCTCGTATTTATTTCTCAATAATTGTACTTTTTTCTCCTCTCCTCCCTGTATCACGGTTTCCTCTTTTATTACTTCGTAACCCCATGGTTCTTTCTCTTCGCCATCTGCATATTTGGCAATATATTTTACGCCTCCTAACATATAAAGCGTTGTTCGGCTGTCAAAATCCATGATATTAAAAGGTGCATATCCTTTATTTATCTGCCACTCCTGTACCGCATCCATGATGCTTCCATAAGTATAGCTGAAATATCCGTCAAATGTATAGCTTCCTGTACGAAGACCTGCATTTGCTTCTTCCATTTTATTTTCATAGTTTTCTGCCATGATCTTCGTTCTATATACATGATCATCGTCTATATTTTTAAGCATCGCAGAAGACTGTATCGAAATTTTTTCATCAATATCACTACTATTTCGAAACAGTTTCATCATCCCATTTTCCATGGGACTGTAAGAATGATATGTCAATGCAGCAAGTTCTATACAGACCATGGAGCATATCATCCCTTTCTTTAGAGAATACTTCATGATTCCCTTAGAAAGGATCAGCATAAGATAGAATACGATAAAAACAATTGAAATATAGATATCGCTTTTCTGCCAGACACTAATCAGCAGATAAAGCGTTACATACGTCAATGTTCCCCATGCTAATGCCCTTTTTTTCTGTATTGGTAATAAAAAAGCACCGGGTAACATAGTAGCAGTTACCACTGCTAAATAAAAGTTAATAATAAAGAACCAGCGATGATTGATTCCGGAGAACCCATTAAATACATAAGTTGCAATCGGAAATATCATTGCAAACATTAACAGGATTCCCTCTATTTGTAATCGTTTTTTTACGCCAACATACCCTTTTCTTAAATATAATGCCAATAAGGCAATCAAAGCAATACCCGGCATTCCTAAATATCCGTGCATTCCAATTTCTTTAGGTTCAATGAATCCCTGTATCAGTTTCAGATAATATCTTCCTTCGTACAGAATTCCAATCCCAAGTTCACTATTTCCAACACGTCCGCTTGTTAATGCCATGTATAACTTCGGTAATAAGCTAACTGCAGCAAGCAGTACTGATATCACATAACTAAGGATCGGTTTCCAAAGATAACGTAAAAAACCTCCCAGACTTCTTTCTTTTTTACATCCCCAATATTTTACACTTAAATACACTGCAAGTACAATAGATACCGTATAGAGATTTAAAAAGTTTGTCAATGCTAAATAGAATACAGTTCCCATAAACATCCCATACTTTTTCTTTGCATAAATACGGTCTACTCCCCATAGTGTTAATGGCAACAGGAAAAACAATTCTAAAAAAGTATGCTGCATCAGACAATAATTAAGCAGATAACCATTGAATGTATACATCAATGCCCCTATCAGTGTTGTCCATTTCTGACAGTGTAAATGTTCACAATAAAGCGCAAAAGTCAATCCTATCAGATACATGCAAATTATATCGTATACAATAACTCCCATAGAAATATTGTGATAAAATATCATACTGCAAAGAATGTAGATGGGACGAAAATACAATACTTCCATTACATTCATTCCCAGTCCTATAGACATATCCCACATTGGAATCTCAAAATTTCCCTGCAAAATTCCTGCAAGAAGCTGTCTGTAATATTTCCCATTATATTGCATAAATGCAGCTACCTGTGACATTCCGTCCGTTCCGCCAATCAGTGTTTTTCCATAATAAGAAAAAATACCAAATACAAAAAATGCCAAAATACTAAAGCTCATTGTATACATAGCAATTAACCAACGTCTGTCACTCATATCATACGGCACTCTATATTGTATCTTTTTCCATAACATTGTACATCTATCTCGCATCTTTTTTCCTCTTCTTTTGATATATCTGAACTATACCGAATACTCCCAAACTCAAAATTGTTATACCGCTTACCATCGCCCCTTCTTTCAGTCCCGGAATGGTATAATGTAATATGATTCCATTCCCACCTGCTTTCAAGGGGATTGCCATATACATGCCATTTGCTTTAACAATTTTTGTCTCTTTTCCATTTACCCATGCTTTCCATCCCTTCTGATACGGGATTGCAATGCAGAGCATCCGATCTGTTCCGGTTACAACAGTCCCCTGCACATAGTTGCCATTTATCTGTGTATCCGTTGACCTGCACTCCTGCAGCTTCACATAATTTTCCCCATATGAATCCATCGGTTGTACGATTACTTTTAAATCCGAAAACCGGTACTCTCCACGTCCTTCTAATTGCAATGTAAAAGTTTGTGCAGTTGTCCCATGATACCCCATATTAGAAACAATATCCCTCTCACCGGTATCATACTGACTTCCTTTTCCCCACACTAAGACAGATTTTTTATTTTTTCCAAATGTTGTAGTAATCTTTGATTTCAGATCACTGTTTTCTGCATCTTTTCTGGATTTATAACGGAACGTATTTTCCTTGTATTTTGTCGGATTCTCCCCTAACAGATATTCTTTATATTTTATACTGCTTTCCGGATAATATCTTACTCCCTCTAAATACAGATAACTTTCACTTCCCACATAAGTTTCCGGAAGTTCAATGGTCAGAATTACCTTAGAAGACTTACAGATCAGTCCGTCATCTGTGATCTCAATTGGAGATTCGGAACGTTCTTCTTCCACCATGCGCTGCTCTAACTGTTCCTTGATCTGTTGTAAAATCTCCTCTTTATCTAATACAACTCTGCTATCTAATTTCACTTCTGCAGGTTGTATATCTGTATCACCGATATCACTCTGATCTTCAAGTACAATCCCCTGCATCATTGCCTGTTCTTTCTCATAAGGTTTCAACTGATCATATTCATCTTCTAACACATATCCCGAATAAGCATACATAAGAGGAAGTGCATTGATATTACGATATAATTGCACCGTACGGTTCTTACCTTCCACTTCCATATCCTGCTCACAAACCAACTCATATCCCCAAGGTATATTTTCCTTTGCCTCGGCTTCCCTGATCATATATCTTACTCCACCAAGCGTATATAAGGCAGTCCTGTTATCCAGATCAAAAATATTAAATGGCGCCCCTGTCTGGCTGACTCCCCAATCACTCATGGTACTGATAATATCATCATACATAAAACTATAGTAACCATCCAGAGCACTATAACCGCTCCGCATGCCAAGGTTTGAATCCCTGTCTTTTGTCGATTTTTGCCGGATGTCTTCTACACGGCACACTTCTCCATCCGAAACATTTTGCAGAATGGATAACTGTTTTACCGATATTTTTTCTTCTAAATATTTTGTGTTTTCAAATTTTTCAATTACATTTTCCTGCGATGGTTCATAAATAATGTACGAAAAAACGGCTATTTCCACACAGATCATTGCTAAGACCCATTGCATTTTTACACGTTTTCCAAACAATATAAAAATTATATACAACAGTAAAAATTCCATCGCATAGTCTACATTTTTATCACTCCATACAGAAATCACTGCATAAAAAGCAAGGTATATAAGTATACTGATACACAGCTTTTTCTTTTCCCGTTCTTCTAATTCAAATAATTTTGGAAGCATTACTGCTAATACTATACATAAATAAAATGCGATAATAAATAAAAAGCGGTGATTAAATCCTATTCCTCCATTAAACAAGTAAGATCCTATTGGGAAAATTGCAATCAAAAGTGCTGCAACTCCGCATACACAGAGTTCTTTTTCTAACAGACTCTTGTTTCCCTTGATCACAAGACAGACTACCGCTAAAATTGCAATGGTTGTAACTCCGATATAACCATGGATTCCTATTTCATCCACTCCTACCAGACCATGAAATAAACTTCTATAATATGAGACATCGTAAAGCCATTGAAAGTTGATACTGGCATTTCCGATCCTTCCTCCACTTACCACCTTGTACATAGTAGGAATTAAAAAAACCGCCATTACAAGCATTTCCAGAATATAGATTAAAACCGGTTTCCAAATATAACTGAAAAAATCCGCTACTCCTTTTTTCCGATCCGAAAAAATGTACGCCATGCAAAAACAAAAGATCAATACGATTCCTATTGTATATATATTCAGTGGTCCCAAAGTAATATTATGTAATACTGCAAGCACAAAAATACCATATCTGTTTTTTTTCGTCACATTATATACTCCTAACAGGATCATTGGAAGTACAATAAATAAACGCAAAAAAGAATTCTGCGCCATACAGTAATTAAGTATATATCCATTAAAAATGTATGCCAATGCCGCTGCTAGTGCTGCATACCGGTTACATCCTAAGTTATAACAAAGTGCAATGAACATGATCCCTGCTAAGTAAAGACAAAGCATATCAAAAATGGCAATTCCTACCGCAATATCATGAACAAATAATACACTGCAAAGAATATAGACCGGATCAAATGAAATCACCTGTAAGATGTTCATTCCAAATCCGATTGACATATCCCACATCGGAATCTGCAGATTTCCCTGCAAAATATTCTTTAATAATGCTCTATAATACTGTCCCGTATACTGCATCGTCGGTGCTACCTGGGATAGTCCATCTGCACCTCCGACAAAAGATTTTCCATAATATAAAAACCTTCCAAAAACGAGCATGACCATAATCCCAAAACATATGGTATACATGGCAAAAAGCCAGCGCTTTTTATCTATATGATCTATGTGGCACTTATCATAACTGCCAGTCCATTTCATGTTCGTCTTCCTCCATATAATTGCCGTTATTTTCTAATATACACTATTCATATTGCAAATGCAAATATCACGCTTTTCGCACCTTTGCCACACATACTTCCCCGAACAGAAGGATCACACACAGGATCGAGATCACTCCTCCTGTTTTCTGCCCCGGCAGCCGGTATTCTAACTGTATCCGGTTACTTCCCTTTTGAATCGGGAGTGCCATATACATCCCGTTTGCCTGCATGATCTCTGTTTTCTTTCCATTCACTTTTGCACTCCAGCCACGATGATACGGTACGGCAACACAAAGAACTTCTTCTTTGGATGCCTGCACCTTTGCAGTGATCTGATTGCCCTGTATTTTTACATGATCCGGTGCATCCGATTTTAACTGCTGATAGTATTCTGCATAATGTTCCATTGGCTGGAGCAGGACGTATATATCTGAAAAATCATACTCGCCCATTCCCTTACAGGTAATGGTGATCTCCTTTCGCCCTTTCGCACTGTAACCGAGATGGAATAGCACATCCCGTTTTCCTGTATCATACTGACTGTCTTTTCCCCAGATCACGGCTGTCTTTTGTACTCCGTCTGCTTTTACGGTAATCTTCGCACGTTTATTCTCCGTGGATTCCGCACGTTTTTTCTTTAAAAAACGTTTTTTTCCATAGACATTGTTTTTATTTTGAAGATAATATTTCTGATAATCCCTGCTGTTTTTCGGTGTATAGCATAAATCTTCAAATCCGATATAAAGTTCGCCGCCCTCATAGTCGTCCGGCAGGTCTAATGTAAAGGTTACAGAAGAAGTTTTACATATAATGCCGTCTTTTGTTAATTCAAAAGGCATAATTACTGACTTGCTGCCCTTCTCTTTAGCCAGTTCTTTTTTCTTATTTTTATAATATTTTTGCAGCCGGATCCGGATTTCCTTTTGGCTGAGTAATACTTCGGCATCCTTTTGCAAGTTTGTTTCCTGAATGCCTGATACTTTTTTTGCATCCGCCTGATCCAGTATGACTCCCTGCATCATCGCCTGTTCTTTTTCATTCGGCGTGAACTTCTGGTAATTTTCTTTTGTAATATAGGAGGTGTAGGTATACATCAATGGTAGTGTATACTGATTTTTATACAGACATAACGTCCGCTTTTTTCCATCCTCTTTGACTTTCTTCTTTTTGATAAGCTGATAGCCGTATGGTTTTGCCGTCTCTTCGTCCTGATAGCCGGACAGATATTTGACGCCACCTAATGTATACAGTGCCGTTCTCTCATCTAAATCATAGATGTTAAACGGATTTCCCATCTGACTGATGCCTAAATCATTGACAGTTTCTATGATATCAGCATATGTATAGCTGTAATAGCCATCTAACGCATAATAATCATTGCGTGTTCCAAAATTGGCCTCCCGGTTGTTCGTCCTTTCATTTGCCGCAAGATTTTCTACACGGTATACGGAAGGATCTTTGATCGCTGAAAAAGCAGCGGATGCACGGATCTCCACTTTTTCATTTACGGTTTTTGCATCTTCAAATTTGGCAATATAGTTTTTCTGTGTTGGCTCATAGATTAAATATGCCATGCAGAGGATCTCAAGACATACCGGAATAAGCCAAAGGATTTCTGTATGCTTTATCTGCGATCCGCTTTCGTTTTTCGTTCCGAGCAGCCAGAGTCCGATATACACAGCAAAAAATATCGCTGTATACGGCATGGATATGCCTTTCCAGATATATGCTGCAACCATCAGGCACAGATATATCAGGGTAAGACCTATCGTTTTTTTCTTCTTTTCCGTAACTGCTACTAAAAATTCCGGCAGAACCACTGCCAGTACGATGGAAAAATAACAGGTCACCATAAAAAGGAAACGGTGATTATATCCCATAAATCCAGTGGTCAGGTAACCTCCTAACGGAATCAGTGTCAAAATTAATAAGATCACTCCCCAGATCCGCAGTTCTTTGTATTTTTTTCCTTTTCCCGCAAAGATCAAATATAAGACTGCCAGTAATGCCAGGATCGATACTCCCACAAAGCCATGGATCCCAATCTCATTATTTCCGGTAATCCCTGTGAGTAGATCTGCGTAATAACGCTTTTCGTAATACCACAGACTTCCAAGGTCTGCACTTCCAACCCTTCCGCTGGTCATTGACAGATAAATCTTTGGGATCAGTAAAACCGCCGCAAGTGCAAGTCCTTTGATATAGGCAAGGATCGGACGTATCAGTGAGACACAGAATCCTTTATAACTTCTGTTTTCTTCTCTGCAAACATAACGCACACACAGATAGCCTGCTAAGATCAGTGTCATGGTATACAGATTTAACAGCAGCGAAATTCCCAGATACGCAATGCAGGCAATATAGATCCCGCTCTTTTTTTCTTTCTGTAATTTTTCTGTTCCTAATAAAAGCAGTGGCAACAGGATATACAATTCAATAAATACATTCTGTGCGATACAGTAATTCAGGATATACCCATTACACAGATAGGTAAATACTGCGATCAGTGCTGCCTGATCACTGCATTTGATATAGCGGCAGTAACTCAAAAAAGCAAGCCCTGCCAGATAGAGACTGACTATCGTAAAGACTGCCACGCCTGCACGGACATTTTCTGCAAACAGCAATCCGCATAATATCTGTAGCGGGTTAAAGATCAGAACATGCAATACATCCATGCCCATGCCTACGGATAAGTCCCACATCGGAACCGAAAAATCTCCATGGAGCCAGTTTGTAAACAGCTCCCTGTAAAAATAACCATTATAGTGCATGGATGCACCCACCTGGGATAGTCCGTCTGCTCCTCCGATGAAGGATTTTCCATAGTATAAAAATCTTCCAAACACCAGAAGCATCATAACTGTAAATAACACAGTATATGCAATGAACAGCCTCCCACTCCGTTTTGGGCGTTCTTTTTCTAACATAGTTTCCTCTTTCATAGTCTCCACGATCGTTCCGTCTCCTCTATATTACTGCGGCTCTATCGTAACTGCCGTCAGTCGCAGACTGTCATCTGCCCCTGTTATGGATGTTCTGAATTCCAAAAGCGGATCCGTATCATCCTCTGTAATCTCTACTTCTAAGACCACTTTTCCTTTCTTTCCATCAAAACTGCTGTCTGAAATACTTCCTGCCACCAGCACTTCGGTTGCATAGGCAATATCCACACTTCCAAGATCTCCCTGCACTTCTCCATCCCGTTCAAATTCAAACGTTACCTGATAAAAGCCTGCCGGTGCTGAAATATATGGTCCAAATGTCTTGATTCCTGCTTCTTTTCCTAAAAGGATTCCGGACTCATCCCGTTTTGCATCTCCTAATATCGATAAACCTTTTACCGGTACGAGATTGCGGTTTGAGGTCTGCTTTAACCAGAGCTTTGCCTGTCCGGTCTCCTGCTGTGCAGACATTTTAAATGTCAGTCTGTTTCCCTTTAATCCCTCTAAGCCATAGACTGAAATACCCTTTTGTATTTCGAAGGTTCCGTCTTCTTTGACAATATCCCCTGCGATCATCTCATAGGTTTCTGTACGGTTCAGATTGCTGTAAAGTTCTCCAACCGTATCCTGTCCGGTCATGCACTGACTTCCCGTAACGGTCAGTTCATAGGTTCCAAATGGGATATAAATCTGTTTTGCCGTATCTACGGCTCCATAATTATCCAGATAATAATAGTCTGCAGACAATCCCTTGTCACCGGAATACATGCGGATTCCCTGTGCTGCGATCTCATCACGCAGCTCTTTTTTTGCAAACAGTGTATAATGTTCTGTTTTTCCTACTACAATATATTTTTCTAACAGCTGAAATACCAGACTGCCGCCACTTCGGTTCTCCATCAACAGAAGTCCTTCGTTTTGCTGTCCTTCGACCGCTTTTTGTGACTCACAGTAGAATACACTTTTTGCCTTCATTGCCTTTTGCATATCACTGTAATCTGCAAACCATCTTAAAGAATCATATTCTGAAACCATTGGGATGTCTGCATTCTTTTCAATCTTATTCGCAATCTTACTCAACTGTTCTGTCTCGGTCTGATAGATTGCTCCCACATGATCGGTCAGTGAGTTCTTTTTATACATGATATCTGTCAGTTCCACCGGAACCGTGCTGTCTGCAAAACATCTGATCTGAAGATTCTGTGCATTACTCATCGGTATGGAGAAGTGAACTTCTCCAACCCCGTCCTTTAAATCGGATGCCTGCAATTTTCCACTGACATAGCTTTCTCCGGTGATCGCATCTGCAATATCTACGGTTGCCAAATCTGTACTGCCCTTGTCGTCTGTTTCCACAGAAAAGGTAAATGTAAACTCATATTCACCGCTTGTAAACGCTTCCCCCTTGGTCGTTGCAAAACATCCGACTGCCCCATTTGAACTCATCGTACCGGTCTGGTTGCGGTTTGATGCTGCATCATAGAGTGTTCCAAGGTCTATATGATATTCTTTCTTATGATTTTTCTTTACCTGTTCGATCACTTTTTTCTGTAAAGCTTCTCCCTTGACCCAGAGATATTCCTCGCTGTCAAGTTCAATACAAAGATAATTCTCAAGCACCTCTGTATTTGTGATTTCGCGTCGGTTGGTAAACAGAATTGCCTCTTTTTCATCCGCAGACGGATAACGTGGAATCACCTCATAATCAGCAAAGTAATACTGCAAGAGATAATATACCTGATGATCATCTGCCCCGCTTAAATCCAGTCCGTAAAGTTTATCTGTCAACTGTTCTTTTCCCAGTTCTCCGCTTCCTAATACCTCATAAACCGTATCTATTTTTTTCTCATTTTCTTTCTGTGTTAAAATATCCCAGTTATAGGCATTATAACAATATTTATAACCTGCTGTGACAAGAAGCACCAGCATAATAATCTGGAACTTTCCTTTTTTTCCTGCCCAGAAGAAAATCAATAGCATTATGACAAAGACTAACGTTGCCGGCAGATAGGTATGTGCCGTTGCAATATTACGGTCTGCTAATGCAAAACAGATGAATTCCTCTCCTGCCTGTTTGTTTCCATAACAATAAGGGAGTATGAAAGCTAACCATATTCCCTGGATCAATACGATATATTTTATTGACTTGCGGAAACAGCTTAAAAACAGGTCTTTCTGCTTTTCCATGGTTACGAACACAAGCATTAACAGCGGCTGGAGATATGGCATCATATAGCGAAGATAGGTAAATGCCTTCGTTCCATATTCCTTTGTTCCATAGCCATCCATAATTGCATTTGTCGCCGTGGCAATCCAGGTAAGTGACTGTGCTGCGATGGTCATTCCGGTACAAAGCACAAAAAAGCTTCCAATGACAAAATAAAGCTGTTCTTCTTTGTTATCAGCCTGAATCGTCTTTAATACAAATGCCTCTTTTCCTTTTCTGACAATTAATAAAATCACCATGACCAATGCGGTGATTAACAGTCCGCCTGAAATCATGCTGGCAATATTAATCTGTCCGAAAATGGTAAAAAGACAGGACTTGATTCCTTCTGCTGTTTTGAGCAGAGATAATTTTTCTTCTCCGATATTTACGCGGGTATTGCGGACTCCTTCTGCCGCACTCCATACAACTGATTGATACATTTCGATTCCTTTTTTCATCAGGATGTATCCACCCGCTGTAAAAATTGCAAATACCGGCAAAGATATCAGCTTTTTCCGATACAAAACTCCGTATAACAGTACAACCAATACTGCTGCAATGATATATGTTGTCGTTCTTGCATGTACGGTCAGTGCATATAACATCAGCAAGACAAAAAAGCCGGTCCACACTGCCCGTTTCTTAGGCTCTTCTGTGAGTACCAGCTTTGCTAATACCAGACACATGCACCAGCTAATCAGCATTAACATATGTTCATTATAGAACACGGTTGTACGAACAACGGTGACATAAGAAACCGTTGCCGTCATCAACAGTGCTTTTTTCTCATCTGTAATTCCAAAAACTCTCTTGATCAGATAGAAACAGATGACTGCTGCCACACTCTCTAACAATCCGGTGCAAATTAACAGGGTACGATAAAGTATCACCGGGTCCTTAATCCACTGCATCAGTGGTGTTGCCAGTATACTCATTCCAAAACCATAATATCCTGCTTTTGATACAACGGCATTCCAGTTCTGTGAAGAAAAGAATACCGCACCATTCATAGTCGAAAGTTCATCTGAAACCGTTCGCAGCGGAATTGCCTGCAGACTCCAGAAGAGTCTTGGCAAAAATGCGATCAAAAATGCCCAGATATAGCCTGTTTTTTGTCGAATCCCGGTCATTCTGTTATCCATCTGTATCCTCCTTGAGCCTTTAGTCCTTAGTTTTCCTCTTTTTCGGAATCGTAATCCAGTTTACGCACATGGTACTGGATATCCTCTAATAACTTCCGGTTTGATGCGATAATGTCGCCCATCAGTCCGAGTACCCATACAAGCACTCCTATGATGATCAGCATTGACGCAAGGATCAGTGACTGGATATGACCGGCACCGCTTCCTCCAACTGCATAGACGATAAAACGGATTCCCAACGCAACTCCGCCAATGACAGGAATTGTTCCAAGTCCCATAAAGAAGGACAGTGGCTTGTACATTAAAAATGCACGGATGATCGTTAACATGGATCGTTTTACATAACCAAACATACTGCTGAACAATCTGGACGGACGCAACTCCGCATTCGTACGAATCGGAACAGAGGTCATTGCCATCTTTGTTCTTCCTGCCTGTACAATGGTTTCTAAGGTATAAGTATATTCATTGGTAACATTCAGGCGCATTGCCGCATCTCTGCTGTACGCGCGGAATCCGCTCGGTGCATCCGGTATATCGGAATTGGATGCCTTACGGACTACCCAGCTTCCAAAATGCTGCAATTTCTTTTTCAATGGTGAAAAATGCTCTGTCTGATCGATCGGACGTTCTCCGATAACGATATCTGCTTCTCCGTTCAAAATCGGGCGTACAATCTTTTCAATATCCTCACCGCAATACTGATTATCAGCATCCGTATTTACGATGATATCTGCTCCGTTTCTGAGGCACGCATCCAGTCCTGCCATAAATCCTTTTGCAAGACCTTTGTTCTTTTTGAAATTGACAACGTAGTTCACGCCCCAGTTCTTTGCGACTTCTACGGTATTGTCCTTACTTCCGTCATTGATGATCAGATATTCGATCTCGTCAATGCCATCGATGTGCTTTGGCAGATCGTTCAATGCGATTTCTAATGTCTCTGCCTCATTGTAACATGGTATCTGTATAATTAATTTCATTGGTTTATTCCTCCCAGCATAATCTAAAGCATTTTATCACAACTGTCGTTCTTTTGCAAGAATTGTTGAAAAATCATCTTTTTCACTTTATCTTACAGTTGCTTCTCTTTGAAATTGATTGTTCTTTCCATCTCTGGCTGTTATCGTGATCACGGTATTCCGGTTCTGCCTGTTGATCTTAATGGTATATTTTCCCTGTTTCGTTGTTTTTGAGGAACCTAAATTCCTACTACCATACGTTGCAGTCACCCTTGCTCCCGGCTGTGCCCTGCCTGTGATCCGGTTCGAATAACTTGCTAACCAGTTGATCCTGATCGCCTTTGTCGTTCTGACCGGTGCACTCGAACCTCCGACAAGGAGAATCTCTTCCTTTGCTCCATTTGAGAACTGATTGTCTCTCAGGCTCGTTGCCCTAGAACCCTGATACATGGCAACTCCATATCTGCGGTTATCG
>ERZ827524.1232-NODE-1232-length-25947-cov-12.966978_pt1 | contig 25947 bp, 27 predicted proteins | sample MGYA00519702_ERZ827524 | MGnify/ENA primary metagenome ERZ827524 (study PRJEB31778, sample SAMEA3449341) | human gut metagenome | biome: human gut; feature: human-associated habitat; material: faeces | place: United Kingdom | collected 2010/2012 ...
GACGTCGGTTTTACCGACGTCCCGCGTCTAAAGAGAAACGCAGTATATTTTGAGCGCGTACAAGGGCATTCCTTTCCCATACCTTCTCTATGTTTTCCCGCCGCACATCGGAGAAACGGTCTAAAATTCACGCGTCCTGCCGTCCGCAGCGGTTTTCGTTTTGAGATCGGGAAAGCTCCGTATGCCCGCTGTCGAAACCCGAGCAGCAGCTTTGCCTCCTGCCGAAAATCGCAGAAAAGGACAAATGCCTGTTTTTGTTTTATAGACCTTCCAAAAACGATCCGGCATGAGAAAGATAAAAAACCCCATAAAAGCGTCCAAATACCAATAGGGCTTCCGTAAGACGACCGGCGGCGCGTTCCCGCCGGAGCTTTACGCTTTGCGGACAGGAATCCAAACCTCCTCGAAATATCTGCCGTCCGGCGCGGAATAATACAGCTCCATATCCGGCCCGGGCGCTCTGTCGTAGCCCGAGGAGGGCAGCCATTCGCTGTACGCGCGGCTGAACAGGACGGGGATCGCCGTCCCGATCTGCTCGCTGACGTCGCTGCGGAACACCGCCCACGTCGCTTTCGGAATTTGTATGACGGTGAACCCCTCTGTTCTGCTTTTTTCGTTCTTCAACGCGCAGAGCATATAAGGGAACGTCCTGCCGTCCGACGCTTCGTAGCCGCAGACGGCGCGAACCGTACACGGCTCTCCCGCCGACGGCTTTGCGTTCGCCGCTTCAAAAATCCTTTCATAGCTGCCGTCTTGATGACATTCTGTCCAAAATGCCGGCACCGCCCCGTTGTCCTCGCAGCCGATACGCCGTTCGATGCCGAACACCTCGAACGCGTCCCGTTCCTCCATACGCCAATGCATAGCCTCTACTCCCTTGATTTGAATTTGAAAGACGAGAGACGGGAACAGCGTGAGCTGCGCGCCCGGCTTGCGCGCCTCGGAGGGCGTGCATCCGTGCTGGCGGACAAACGCGCGCGTAAAGCTGTCGGCGCTGTCGTAGCCGTAAAGCAGCGCGAGGTCGAGAACCCTCTCGTTCCCCGACTGCAGACGCATCGCGGCCAGCGACAGCCTGCGCTTGCGGATGTATTCGGACAGCGGCATCCCCGCAACGTAATAGAACAGCCGCCCGAAATGATACGGCGAATAGGTGGTGACGGACGAAACGTCCGCCGCCGCGCCGTCGTCCTCCATATGCGCTTCCAAATACGCCATCGCCCGGTTGAGCTGCGCAAGAACGTCCATATTTCGTTCCTCCCCGCTTTCGCGTTTCTCGTATTTCGAAAAAGAGTATAGCACATTCCGGCGCGCTTTGCCCGACTTTCGGCGCAGACTTTTGCAGGGTACGGACAAGAGCCGGCGGGGAAAACCGCCGGCCCTGTGCCGCTGCGCGCTCAGTCGTCGTATTCGGCGTCGAACTCAAGGATTCGTCCGGTCGCAGCGTGGATGGTGTACTCGTACTCCATCCGATCCTTGTAAAATTCGATCTCATACACCTTAACGCCGTCGTCGTCCTCAAACTTCGCCTTGGAGAGATACACCTCGCCGGCCGACAGGCCCGCATGCGAAAGCGCGATCTCTTTGGCGCGCTCCAAGCCGATATACGCGCCGTTGTCGCCCGTCTGCGTTTTGCTCTCGGCTTTTTTCTCGCGCACCGCGCCGGTCGAAGCGTCAATTTCATATTCGTACTTCATCGTCGCAGTGTAGAAATCGATGTCATACACAAGCACGCCGTCCTCGCGGTCGCGCTTTTGCTCGGTGAACGTCGCGTCCGCCGCACTCACGCCTGCGTCCGCCAGCGCCGCATTTTTCGCGGCCTCCAGCCCGATGTCGGTTTCCTCCTGCACGGGCGTGCTTGTCTCAGGCGTGCTCGTTTCGGGTATGCTCGTCTCAGGTGTGCTCGTTTCGGGTGTACTCACATCCGCAGCGGCGTCCGATTCCTCCGAAACGGGCGCGCTTGTATCGCCGGTATCCATACCGGGCGTCACCGCGTCCGCATACCCCTGCTGCACCTTGGCACGCCGCGAGAGCACCGTGCCGTCCGAAGCCTTGATGACGTATTCCCATTCGATGCCGTTGGCCGTGAATTCGACCTCGTAAACAAAGCTCCCTTTTTCAAAATCAAAATCCGTGTATCCGAAATTCGCGTCCGCACTGCTGACGCCTGCGTCCAGCAGCGCCTTTTCCTCCGCGGCCGCCGTGCCGATGGAATTGCTTTTCGCGATGCTTTCCGCGGCGAACGCGGTCGCCGTTCCGGCGGCGGCAAGGATGGCCAGCATGCATACGCTCGTTATGATCGCCCGTTTCGGCGTTGTAAATAAGGTTTTCAGCTTCATTGTCCTTCATCCCTTTCGTTTGTTGTGCCCCTATTGTAAAGCACAAAGATGAAAGCCGCATTAGAGCGCCGAATTTTTTTCGGGCATTCTGAAAACAAATATGCTGCCCTTTCCCGGCTCGCTCGTCACGCGGATGTCGCCGCCGTGCAGCCGCGCGATCTCCCGCGCCATAGCCAGGCCGAGACCCGTACCCTCGCCGCTGCGCGCCGCGTCGGCCTGATAGAAGCGGTTGAACACCTTTTCCTGCTGCTCGGGCGCGATTCCGACGCCGTTGTCCTCGACGGAAAGCAGGACGCAGCCGTCCGCCCGCTCGACCTTCACGCGGATATATCCGTTCTCGCGACCGTAGCGGTAGGCGTTGCCGACAAGGTTGGTGAGCAGACGGCCGAGCAGCGCGCGGTCGCCTTCGACGACGACGCCGTCCGCCGCTTCACAGGTCAGCGTGATGCTTTTCTCCCGAATGAGCGCCAGATCCTCGCAGGCCGAGCGGACGAGCGCCGACAGGTCGACCGGCTCCGCCGCGCAGCCCTCCGCGCGGCGTTCCAGACGCGTAAAGCTGAGCATATCCTCCACCAGCCGCGTCATCCTCCGGCTCTGGCGGGAAATCACCTCCAGCGCCTCGCGGTATTCCTCCGGACTTCTGTCCCGCTCCAGCGTATACTCGCACTGCGCGCGAATGACGCTGACCGGCGTGCGCAGCTCATGGGAGGCGTCCGACGTAAACTGCCGTTCGGCCTCGAACGCCTCGTCCAGCCGGTCGAACATCGCGTTGAAGGTGTCGGCAAGCCGGTGCAGCTCGTCGCGGCCCGCGCCGAGCGCGATCCGCTTTTTCAGGTCGCGGCCGCTGCCGATTTCCGCAGCCGCGGCGGTGATGGTCTGGATAGGACGCAGGGTCCTGCCGGCGATCCAGTATCCGCCGAGCACCGCAAGAACCAGCAGCAGCGGCATAGCGACCAGCGAAAGGCCCGCCACCGAGGTGAGCTTGTCGTCCTCCTGATGGACGGACACCGACCCGCGCAGCCACAGACCGCCCGGCACCTCGACGGAGAGCAGGCGGTCGTAAATGAAATAGGTCGTCCCCCGCGAATCGACCGTCTGGAACTGCCCGTCCGACAGGGCGACGGCGGAGGGAAGCGCGCCGACGGGATTCGAGCCGTACAGCAGGCTGCCGTTCCCCGCGTAAAGCGCCGCGGTCACGCCGTTGACCTCGTCTAAAAAGTCATAATCGACCACCAGCCATCCGTCGCCGTACCGAATGGCCTGCTCGTGCTCGTCCGCGTCGGCGGGCAGCGTGCGGACATATTCCACCTCGCCGAGATTGTCCTCCACCAGCGCGATGAGGTTGTCGCCGACGACCTGCCGCAGCACCGTGCTGCCGACGGTCAGAATGACCAGAAAGGTGGACGCGACCACCACCAGCAGCACCGCCGAAAAATACAGCGTGATTTTTGTGCGGACGGACAGCCCCTTCATACGCCCTCCCGCAGCACATAGCCGCTGCCGCGCACCGTGTGAATGAGCTTCGGCTCGAAGCCGTCGTCTATTTTCTTCCGCAGATAGCGGATGTATACGTCCACCACGTTCGTGCCGCCCTCGTACTCGAAATTCCAGATATGGTTTTCGATCTTCTCCCGCGAGAGGACGATGCCGCGGTTGCGCAGCAGGTATTCCAGCAGCGCGTACTCCTTCGCGGACAGCGCGATTTCCCGCCCGCCGCGCCGGACCGTGTGCGCCGCGCAGTCCATCGTCAAGTCCGCGACGGCAAGCGTGTTGTCCGCCATTCCGAACGGGCTGCGCGTCATCGCGCGCAGGCGCGCCATCAGTTCTTCAAAGGAAAAGGGCTTGACCAGATAGTCGTTGGCGCCGCCGTCAAGCCCTTTGACGCGGTCGGCCACCGAATCGCGCGCGGTCAGGAACAGGACGGGCGTCGTTTTCCCCGCCTGCCGCAGACGACGCAGCACCTCGAAGCCGTCGGCCTTCGGCATCATCACGTCGAGGATTACGGCGTCGTATTCCGCCACGGACAGGCAGTGCAGCGCCTCCTCGCCGTCGAAGCAGGCGTCTACGCTGTAACCGTCTGCGGTCAGCTTTTTCGTCAGAATGCTATTGAGGTCGCGTTCGTCCTCGGCTATCAGAATGCGCATGGCGCTCTCCCTTCTTCTGCCGCTGCGGCGGCAAATCGGTTGTTGTTTATAAAATCGGTAAACGTATTCCGCTCTGCCGGCGGGCGGCAGAATCGGTTCGCCCGTTCCCGCGCCGGCTTCGGGCGCAAAGCCGCGCGGCGCGCTTGGCCGCAGGCGTCCCTTTTCCCGCCGGCCGGCTTTGCGCTTTTTCCCGTTCCGGCCGGCTTTCCGGCCGCCGGGGCGGGCCTCTCGCCGGGGCGGGAACGCCCGACGTCCCCGCAGGCCGGTCGAACCGCCTGCGGACGCCGCAAGCCCGCGCGGCGTCACAGAGTCTTGCACTGCGCTTCAAAAACAGATTATATTTTGATCAAATCATAGCATATCGCTTTTCGTCTTTCAATCTGTTCCGCGAATGAAATTGCAAAAAAAGCGTGAACAAATGTCGTATTTGCCGCCGTCATTCCCCAAACGGCCCTTGCCGTCGGGTATGTATGCGCGTCCGAAGCAGGGGGGATTGGCGTTTTTTTATCTCAACCATTTGTTGGAAATGCATAAATTTTCCCTTTTTCCTTCTTAAGGGGTATTGACGAAAATGGAAAATTATGGTACATTTATGACGAAAGGGGGGACGTTTTTTGTTTTGCGCACACATCCGAAAAACCGCAGACGGCGGCGCCGAGCGGCAATCGGTCGAAGCCCACTGCCGCGGCACGGCGGATATCGCGGCGGCCTGCCTGCCGGAGACGCTGCGCGGCATAGGCGAGCTGGCCGGTCTGCTGCATGACATGGGCAAATGCACAGCCCCATTTCAGGATTACCTCGAAGCGGCGTTTGCCGGAAAAAACGTGCGCCGCGGAAGCGTGAACCACACCTTTGCCGGCGTGCGCTTTCTGTGGGAGCGCTGGCACACCGATGCGAATCCCCCGATGCGCCGCGCAGCCGCCGAGCTGGCGGCGTTCGCGGCGGGCGCGCATCATGCGCTGTTCGACTGCATAGCGCCCGACGGGGCGGACGGCTACGCGCACCGTCTGGAGCCGCTTGCCGAGTACGCCGACGCGCGGGCGGCCTTCCTGCGCTGCTGCGCGGACGAGGAAGCGCTCGACGCGCTCTGCGTTCGGGCGGAGGCGGAAACGAAAGCCGTCCTCGACCGATGCTTCACGATGGCGGGCGCGCTGGAGGGAAATGCGAGACAGACGGCGTTTGCTTTTTACGCCTCCCTGCTGGCCCGCCTGCTGCTTTCGGCCGTCATCGAGGGCGACCGTCTGGACACGGCGTCCTTCATGCTCGGCCCGCCCGCCGAACCGCCGGCCTATGATTGGCGGACGCTGCTGGCAAGCGTGGAGGCGAAGCTGCAAGCCCTGCCCGCCGATACCGAAATCGACCGCGCGCGGCGCGCCATATCCGACGCCGCCCGGGCGTCCGCGCGGCGCGAAACCGGCATTTACAGGCTCGACGTACCCACCGGCGGCGGAAAAACGCTCACCGCCTTGCGTTTTGCGCTCGCGCACGCGGCGGAGAAGGAAAAGAAACGCATCTTTTTCGTCATCCCTTACCTCAGCATTCTGGAACAGAACGCCGCCCGAATTCGGGAATACCTGCAAAACGACGCGCTCGTGCTTGAGCACCATTCCAACGTCGTCCGCGAAGCTGCGAACGGCGAGGCGCTCGACGACAACGAACTGCTGGCCGATTCCTGGCGCGCGCCGGTCGTCATTACCACGCTCGTGCAGCTTCTCAACACCTTTTTCGACGGCCGGACGTCCTGCATCCGGCGGATGCAGGCTCTGTGCGGCAGCGTGCTCGTCATCGACGAGGTGCAGTCCGCACCGCGCTCACTGCTCTCGCTGATGAACCTGACGCTCAACTTTCTTTCGGAGGTTTGCGGTGCGACGGTCGTGCTCTGCTCGGCCACCCAGCCGCATCTGGAAAAGCTGCGCTATCCGCTGCGGTTTGCGGCCGACGCCGACCTCGTACCCTGCGACGGCGCACTTTGGGAGCGTTTCCGCCGCACCGAACTCATCGATAAGCGCCGTTCGGGCGGCTACGACACGGCCGAGCTGGCGGCGCTGGCCGCCGAAACCGCCCGCAAGGCGGGCAGTCTGCTTCTGGTCTGCAACACCCGCGCGCAGGCGCGCACGCTGTATGCGGCGCTCGGCGCGGTCTGGAGCGGCAAGCGCCGGCACCTGTCCACGTCGATGTGTACCAAGCACCGCAAGGCTGTTCTGGAGGACGTCTGCGCCGCGCTTAACGCGCGCGAGCCGCTCATCTGCGTCACGACGCAGCTCATTGAAGCGGGCGTGGACGTCTCCTTCGGCAGCGTTATCCGCATTCTGGCGGGCATGGACAACGCCGTTCAGGCCGCCGGACGCTGCAACCGCAGCGGCGAATACGGCGAGCTGCGCCCCGTGCTGCTGGTCAATTATCGCGGCGAGAATTTGAGCCGCCTGCCGGAAATCTACCATGCACAGCAGGTATGCGAGGATCTGCTGCTGCGCTTTGAACGCGACCCCGCCGCGTTTGACGGCCGGCCGGACAGCGAAAGCGCGCTGAACGTCTATTATACCCTTCTGTACAAAAATGCGAACACAGACGCGTCGGAAGGCCCGCTGTCCAAGGGTGAACCCACGCTGCTGGAGCTGTTGTCTGTCAACAAGGGCGGCACCGCGAAATGCAGTTCGGCGGCGCAGTATACCTTCCGGCAGGCGTTCCGAACGGCGGGAGACGAATTTCGGGTGTTCGACGACCACACGCAGGACGTGCTGGTTCCTTACGACGGGGACGGACGCGCGCTCATCGACGCGCTCGGCTCGGAAAAAGCGCGGCACGACCTTGCGTACCGCCGCAGCCTGCTCCGGCAGGCGGCCGCGTACAGCATCTCGCTGTACGACTACGAGGTAAGAGCGCTTTGCGAAGCCGGCGGACTGCGCAACGTCACGCCCGACGGCGCCGTTCGGGCGCTGTCGGGGCACTACGACGAGGAAACCGGCTTTTTCACAGAAAGCAAACCGGAATTTTGGAATATATGACATGTTTGGAAAGGAGAATGTGCAGTGAAGCATATATGTCTCGGATGCCCGCCGTGCGCCCGTCCGCGCCGGAATGGGTGCGGCACAGGCATACCGCCGGCGGACGGCTTGCGAAAGGGAGGCGCATCATGACGCACCGCAACACAGTCGAATTTGAAGTCAGCGGCGCTTACGCGCTGTTTTCCGACCCGATTATGCGCGTCGGCGGCGAAAAATCCTCTTTGCAGATCCCCACCTACGAAGCGCTCAAGGGCATTCTTTCCTCCGTCTACTGGAAGCCCACCATCGTCTGGTACATCGACGCCGTGCGCGTTATGAACCCGATTCGGATGGAGGTCAAGGGCATACGGCCAATCAAATACAACGGCGGCAACGAGCTGGCCTACTACACCTACCTCAAGGACTGCCGTTATCAGGTGCGCGCGCATTTCGAGTGGAACGAAAACCGCCCCGAGCTGGCCGCCGACCGTGACGAGCACAAGCACCACAACATCGCCCGCCGGATGATCGAACGCGGCGGGCGGCGGGACGTGTTCCTCGGCACGCGCGAATGCCAGGGCTATGTCGAGCCCTGTGTGTTCGGCGAGGGCGAGGGTGCGTACGATGGGGAAGCGCACGATATGGATTTCGGAATGACCTACCACGGCATCACCTACGCCGACGAGGCGTATTCCGAGGAAACGAAAAACGCCCTCACCGTCCGCTTCTTTCACGCGGTGATGAAAAAGGGCGTCGTCGAATTCCCGCGCCCGCAGGACTGCGACTATACGCGGCGCGCCGGGACGATGGCCGTCAAGCCCTTCGGACTGGGGCGGAATCAGTGTCCGGCAGCGCTTTTGGAAGAGGAGGTGGAGAAAAATGGGCATCCTGCAAACGGCCTACCGCACCTATCAAATGCTGAGTCAGACAGAAGGCATTTTTGATTACAGAGACGACGGCACGAAGCCGCTCGCGCCCGTTTCGCACATCCTCCAAAACGCGCAGATTGAAATCACGCTCACCGATGAAGGGAAGTTCCTCAGCGCCGTCCCCGTCTCCAAGGGTGACGAAAGCACGATCATCCCCGCGACCGAGGAATCGGCCGGCCGCACCAGCAGACCGGAGCCGCATCCGCTCTGCGACCAGCTTGCCTATCTCGCTCCGTCGGACGACAACAAGCACGAAGCCTATCTGGCGCTGCTGACGGCATGGGCGGAATCGCCGTATTCGCACCCGCTTGTCCGCGCGGTGCTGACCTACGTCCGAAGCGGCACTATCCTGTCCGATTTGGAGAGGGAAAGGATCATCGTACGGAACGCGGACGGCAGTCTCGGCAGCGGCAAGCTCGCCGGCACCGACTACACAAAGTGCCTCGTCCGCTGGCGGATGATTCCGGCGCCGGACGAGGAAAAATCGGAGAGCTATCGGAATCCGGCGCTGTTCGAGAAATGGGCGTCTTTTTACAACGACCTCCGCGTCGGTCAGCCGCACGGCATCTGCCAGATTTCCGGCGAGGAGGACGTCCTCTGCCAGAGCCACCCCAAGGGTACGCTTTCCTCCGCCTACGGCGCGAAGCTGATTTCGGCCAACGACAGCGCCAATTTTACCTACCGCGGCCGTTTTGCGACGCCCGAAGCAGCCGTCTCGGTCGGCTATACCGCCTCGCAAATGGCGCACAGCGCGCTGCGCTGGCTTGCAACCAATCACGGCAAGCAGTCGGGCGACCGTATCTTTCTCTGCTGGAATCCCGAGGGAAAAGAGACGCCGGGGAATCTGCTGTATGCCTTCGACGCAGGCGAGGACAAACGGGATTTCGTCAGCTATCGGGAAGAACTCAGAAAAACACTGGACGGATACGGCAATAAGCTCCGGCCGCAGGATGACGTCGTCATCGCCGCGCTGGAGGCCGCGACCACCGGCCGGCTGAGCGTGACCTACTACACGGAGATGAAAAGCGCGGATCTGCTCGACCGCATCGAGCACTGGTATGATACCTGCGCATGGGACGGCGGAAAGTTCAATGTGCCGACGCCCTCGTTTCGGGAAATCATCCTCTGTGCCTTCGGCAAGCCAAGCGGTAACGGACTGTCCCTTGACAAACGGGACGCCAAGCTTGCCGGCAAGTATTTTCAGAAGCTTTTGAGCTGTCTGACCGAAGGCCGCAGCATCCCGCCCGACCTCGTGCGCGCGCTGGCGGCACGCGCCGATACGCCGCAGGCGTACGAGGCAGGCCCTCTTGCGCGCATCCGGCACACGGCCTGCGCGCTGATTCGCAAATACAGAAACGACCAAGCCAAAAGGGAGGAATGGAAAGTGACACTGGACACCGAGAACCGCGACCGCAGCTATCTGTTCGGACGGCTGCTGGCGGTGCTGGAGCAGGCGGAGGCGGCGACATACGGCAAAGAGGACCGGCGCGAAACCAACGCCCTCCGCCGTCTGACGCGCTACACGCAGCAGCCGATGCATACCGCGCGTGCGCTGTATGAAAAGCTCAACCCCTATCTCAACCGCCTGATGCGGAACAAGCCGGGGCTGTACCGGCAGTACCGAGCGCTGTTCGACCAACTGTTCGGCCTGCTGGACGAATTGGAGCACACCTCGCTGAACGAGCCGCTGGAGGACGTATATCTGCTCGGCTATTCCAGCCAGCGCAGCGCGCTTTTCACAAAACAGGAACAGAACGAAACAAATACAGACGGAGGGAACACAGATGAGTAAACTGAAAAACAAAATCGACTTCGCGGCGCTGCTCTCGGTAACGATGGCCAACCCCAACGGCGACCCGCTCGACGGCAACCGCCCGCGCGTCGATCTGGACGGCTACGGCGAGATTTCCGACGTATGCATCAAGCGCAAGCTGCGCAATCGTATGCAGGATTTGGGAGAAGCGGTGTTCGTTCAGTCTGCCGACCGCTGCGACGACGGCTGCGGCAGCCTCAGCGAACGTGCACAGGGGTTATTCCAAGAATTGGGAGCGCAGAAAGCAAAGGAAGATGCCTGCGCGGCAGCGGCCTGTGAAAAATGGCTGGACGTCCGCAGCTTCGGACAGGTTTTTGCGTTCAAAGGAAAGGGCGGCAAAAAAGAAGAAGGCGAAGACGGCAAAGGCGTCTCCATCCCCGTGCGCGGGCCGGTTTCGATTCATCAGGCGGTCAGCCTTTCGCCGGTCGACGTCCGCTCCATACAGATTACCAAGAGCGTCAACGGCGAACCGTCCGAGGGAAGAAGCTCCGACACGATGGGCAGCAAGCATTTCGTCCAGTACGGGCTGTATCTGCTCAAGGGCTCGATCAACGTGCAGCTTGCCGAAAAGACGGGCTTTTCCGCAGAGGACGCCGAAACGCTCAAGGAATGCCTGCGCACGTTGTTCGTGAACGACGCTTCGGCCGCCCGTCCGGAAGGGTCGATGGAAGTATACAAGCTGTACTGGTGGCAGCACAACTGCGCCAGCGGGCAGTATTCCTCGGCAAAGGTCCACCGCTCGCTGCGGGTCGCGCCCAAGGACGGCGTGCGGCAGCCGTCGTGCGCGGACGACTACGTCATCACGCTCGAGAGCCTTCCGAATCTGGAGCCCGAAATAATCGATGGCGTATAGCGAGGAGGAGTATCTTCCGCTTTCGGGCTTACAGCACTTTGCGTTCTGCCGCCGGCAGTGGGCGCTCATTCACATTGAGCAGCTTTGGGCGGACAATTTCCACACGGCCGACGGCACGCTGTTCCACGAGCGCGCGCATGACAAGGAACGCTTCGAGAGTCGGGGCGATCTGCTGATTACGCGCGGGATGCGGGTCTTTTCGGCGACGCTGGGCGTTTCCGGCGCCTGCGACGTGCTGGAGTTCCGCCGCACGGCCGACGGCGTGCGCCTGGCCGGCCGCGAGGGCCTCTGGACGCCCTTCCCAGTCGAATACAAGCGCGGGCAGCCGCCGGACGGCGATTGGGACGCGCTTCAGCTCTGCGGACAGGCGATGTGCCTGGAGGAAATGCTCTGCTGCGACATCCGCGAGGGCGCGCTGTTCTACGGCCAGACCCGCCGCCGCGTCCCCGTGTCCCTGTCCGATACGCTGCGCGAAAGGGTGCGCGCCGCGCTCGAGGAAATGCACGCGCTGTACCGCCGCGGCCACACGCCGCTCGTCAAGCCCTCCAAGGGCTGCGGCGCCTGCTCGCTCAAGGCGCTTTGCCTGCCGGCGCTGACCCGGGCCGGTTCGGCCGCCCGCTATCTGGCCGAAGCAATCGGAGGTGAGAGCGAACCGTGAGAAAGCTGCTCAACACGCTGTTTGTAACCTCGGAAAACGCGTATCTGTCGCTCGACGGCGAGAACGTCGTCGCCAGTCGGGACGGACAGGAGGCCGCGCGCTATCCGCTGCATATGCTGTCCGGCATCCTCTCCTTTTCCTACGCGGGCGCTTCGCCGGCGCTGATGGGCGCGTGCGCCAAGCGCGGCGTCAGTCTGGCGTTCTGTACGCCGGGCGGGCGCTTTCTCGCGCGTGTCGGCGGCGAGGGCGGCGGCAACGTCCTGCTGCGCCGCAGCCAGTACCGCGCCGCGGACGACCCCGCCGAAAGCTGCCGCCTCGCGCGCTGTATGATCGCCGGCAAGCTCTACAACGCGCGCTGGAGCATCGAGCGTACCCGCCGCGACCACGCGCTGCGCGTGGACGAAGCGGCGCTCTCCGCCGCCTCCGACACATTGCAGTCGCTTCTGCCGTCGGTCGCCGCGGAAATAGAGCTGGAGCGTCTGCGCGGCTTGGAGGGGAAGGGCGCGGCGGCCTACTTCGGCGTACTGGACGAAATGATTCTCAACGCCAAGGACTGCTTCTTCTTCCGCGAACGCAGCCGGCGGCCGCCGCTGGACCCGTTCAACGCGCTTTTGTCCTTCGCGTACAGCCTGCTCGCGCTCGACTGCGCGGCGGCGCTGGAAAGCGTGGGGCTGGACGCCTACGTCGGCTTTCTGCACCGCGACCGGCCGGGCCGCACCTCGCTGGCGCTGGATCTGATGGAGGAATTGCGGCCGTGCATGGCCGACCGCTTCGCGCTTACGCTGGTCAACAACCGCGTTCTCCGCCCCGAAGACTTCGAGACGAGCGAAAGCGGCGCCGTTCTGCTCCGCGACGAGGCACGGCGGGTATTCCTCAAGCACTGGCAGGAGAAGAAGCAGGATACGCTTACACATCCGTATCTGAAGGAAAAGCTGCCGTGGGGATTGGTCCCGTATGTGCAGGCGCTCCTGCTGGCGCGCCGTCTGCGCGGCGATCTGGACGCATACCCGCCGTTTTTATGGAAGTGACGAAATGCTTGTTCTGATTACATATGACGTCAATACCGAAAACGCCGCCGGCCGCAAGCGGCTGCGGCAGATCGCCAAGCAGTGCGTGAATTACGGTCAGCGCGTGCAGGCGTCGGTGTTCGAGTGCCTTCTGGACGCCGCGCAATGCCGTGTCTTACAGGCAAAGCTCTGTGCGATCATAGACCCCGAACGGGACAGCCTTCGCTTTTATTACCTCGGCAACCGCTATGAAAACAAAGTCGAGCATTTCGGTGTCAAGCAGGCTTATGATCCCGAAGGCGTCCTGCTCGTCTGATGTCCGGCGCATCATTCACGCCGCAGCACCACAGTACACAGCGCAGAGCGCGGCCGCCGAAAGCCCTTATAGCGCTTGACGCCTCTGTGCCTTTTTTACAGCACACGGCGCAGGGTGCTGCGGCCGAAAGCTGTCACACAGCTTTTGCAAAGCATAGCTTAGCGGCAGTGCGCGGTGTAGGGCGCGACTTTAGAAAACCGCCGAACCGCTGTCGCCCCGGGATATAAGCGGCAGCAGTACAGCGCGGGGGAGAGCGGCGCAGCGGAACGTCTGTACCCGCTGCCCGAGCACAGCTTGTTCCCCCCCAGTATAGCTAGCCGGCCTCCGAAATCCGCCGGCCTGCTGCCGCTGGATATTTGCGGCAGCACAACACGGGGAGAGCGACGCAGCAGAGCATCTGCGCCCGCTGCCACGCACGGCTTGCCCGCGGCCACCCGCCGAAAGCCGTTACGCAGCTTTTGCAATAGCATAGCTTAGCGGTAGTGCACGGTGTAGGGCGCGACCGTTGGATCGCTGTCGCCGTATATTGGCAACAGAACGATGCAGGGAGAGCGGCGCGGCAGAACGTCTGCGCCCGTTGTCCACGCACAACTTGCCCAGTATAGCCAGCCGGCCTCCAAAATTCGTCGGACTGCTGTCGCCAAATATAGGTGACCGCACGACGCGGGGAGAGAATGGCGCAGCGGAACGTCTATACCCGCTGCCCGCGCACGGCTTGTCCCCCCCAGTATAGCCAGCCAGCCTCCGAAATCTGTCGGACTGCTGTCGCCGGATATTTGCGGCAGCACAACACGGGGAGAGCGACGCAGCAGAACGTCTGTACCCACTACGGCTTGCCGGATATAGTCGGTCGCCCGCCAAAATCCGCCGGCCTGCTGCCGCCGGATATAGGCGGTCGCACGACGCGGGGGGAGAACGGCGCAGCAGAGCGTCTATGCCTGTTGCCCGCGCACAACTTGCCCAGTATAACCGGCCGACCATCGGTTGGTTTGTGCCGCCTTGCTCCAACCCGATTGCTGCGGCTTTAGCGAGTCAGGTAGGTATGCTTGCAGTCTGCCTTTCGGTTCGAGCTTGTCCGAAAATCGCTTGTTCGGGTGGTAGATTACGATTTTCCCCGAGTTGATCACCGATTTCGGCGCTTCGGACGCTGCATCGCACACTTACCGTTTTCGGCAAGATAACGCGGAGCGGTAAAACCTGCCGTGTCGTCTGCAACGCCGTCTTCCGGTTCTCGGACAGCCGTCCTGCTGTGGGAGACCACCACCCGGTTCCCGCAGTTCTGCTTGCGCTTACGCTTCCTGTGGACAGCCGTCAAACCGACCGCGCCCAAGCACAAGTGCTTCACCTGCGTCGGTGTGGGCCGCAGCGAGCGGGAAGCGTGATGTGCGAAACCGAAGCGCACAGCCCCTCTCCGCAGGGTTCGCACCCGCGCGCAAGCCGTTTGAAACCGTCAAGCCAGATTTTTACCCGGTTTTCAAACAAGCATTGCGCCAAAAATAACCGTTTTTACATACAAATGGAAAAATATGCGCAAAAGAACATAAAAGTCATTTCGTCTTTTATGCACTTTTGCTGTCGCACCCCGCCCGGGGTGCGTGGATTGAAATACAATTTGTGTGTTTATAAATATCACGCTATATGGTATAATAAGTCATCGGTTGGAGATAGACAACCGGAATAATTTGGGTGGCGGCCGACGCTAAGGAGATCACAAAAATGAAGGTAGAAATCAAAGGCAGAGTACGGACGGATGGACACGTATACCGGCTATCGGATGAGACAATTATTAGGACCTACGCCGACAATGACTGCCGCAAATCAGACGTCGCAAAAATGTGGTTAATGCTCAAAAATTTTAGCGACGATCTTGAGGACGTCGCAAAAAAATGTGAAATAGTATATAGCGACGACCTACCTATACAAGGCATTATGGATATTGTCAACATGTTAATGGCATTTGCACACCAAATTGAGCCTTATGCGTGTATGGACATCTTAGCGTTTGACGAGACATCAATGGCTCCTACTGATGTTATAATTTGCACATCTAATTATATTATTAGCATTTTGGACGAGTAATTTTAATATGTCCGGCGAGAGCAAACCCTCTCGCCGGACATAATAAAAAACAATAATGTTTACAATTTGTTAATTGCCAATTCACAGATTGTTCACATTTGAAGGGAGGTGATATAGTGGAGACTAAAGATAAAATTTTGGATTTAATTGATAATTATATACACAATATTATCGCAACTCAAATTGATTTTTTAAGTGACCTATCAAATATTTGGGCTACAATTTCCCCCGCCCCACCTCAATCAATAAGTTATATCAATAGTCTGCTATATATTAAAGACGTTAATACTATATTTGCAGACACAATTCTTAACCTAAAAAAAATTGAATTAAAAATGAAGGAAAATAAAAATGCTTAAAGAAAAAGAAATTAAAAAAGTAATTAAACCTTACGGATTTACAATGATAAACACTTATGAAGATTACCTAAATACAAATACTGTTAAATGTTATTTGCCAACAAAAAACTTCCACGGATTTGAGTGTAATGTCAACATTGAACGAATAATTAAAGACGACGATTTTGGTTACTCACTTAGTGTGTCTGAAATCAAATTTAAGTAATTGTGATATAAAAGGAGAATTTGAAAATGCTTAAAACTGTTTATGATGCAAATGTTGCTATTGAAAATTATGATTTTAAAAAGCTCGTTGAAGTTGAGAATCAAACCATCCAGATTTTAACTATTAAATTTGCGGGTAGAGATGAATCGGGCTTCAAATATTGGGGGTTGTGTAAATATCCCGAAGATATTGAAAATAAAAATTTTTTTAGATTGATGTTTCCTGTCGCGTTTAACCGACTTGTAAATGAGGCCATTAACAAAAAGCAAGTCAACATCGACAAAGTTAATGAAAATGTTGTTTTCAAATCTGCAATTTCCTCTAATGGGAGCATCTATTGGAGTTACGAATTTATTTAATGAATCTGTTAAGCGGGCGGTTAAGCCGCCCGCTTTACTTATAAGAAAGGTGTTGTAATTTATGTCTATTACCGATGAAGAATATATTAAAATGCAAGATTTATTTATAAAAAAGCGTCTAAAATTTGTAGAAAGTATGCCGTTTTTATATTTTACAGATAATGTTACGATTAAAGCAAGACCTATTTATTCTCAAATTTTTGGGACCAGATATTATACAGACCCTAAAATATATGTTTCTGAAAAATCAAAAGAAAAGGCATACTATAGAATGAAAGAAGAAGTTGAAGCAAAAAATTATGGAGAATATATATTATCTAAACGTGAAGAAGGATTTAGAGAATACGTAAAAAATGCTATGGGTCGATATGCTGGACTTACAATTATAAATTATAATAAATTAACAACGGAACAAAAATTACTTGTTCTTTTTAACACCGATATTTTTAAGGTAATAGGGTCTCCAGATAAAAATACAATGGGTGACGTATTTGATGACATCAAAGGATTATTCGATTGGGCAAAGTCTCAAACAAAATGACGTGATATTTGTAGCAGATTTTGAAACATCAAAAAATGAAAATAAAACGTGGGTTTATTTATGGTCTGTCTCACCACTTAATTCAGATATTTTTTATAACGGATACGATATTGCGTCATTTATAAAATTCATTCGCGAACATACAGGTAGATATTATTTTCATAATGCAAAATTTGACGTGTCATTTATCATATCATTTTTATTAAAAAACGGTTTTATTTACAGTGAAAAGAAAACACCAAATTCTATTCAGACTTTATATTCTGGAAACGGGAATTTTTATAGTTGTAAAATTAACTTTTCTTATACTGATAAAAGAAATAAAAAAATAAATTCGTCAACTATACTTGACTCGCAAAAACTTTTAATATCGTCAGTTGAACAAATAGCAAATGATTTTAAATTATCTATTAAAAAGTTAAAAATAGACTATAATAAAGTAATATTGGAAAACTCTAAAATAGATAAAGAATTTATAGAATATGTAAACCGTGACGTAGAAATAGTTAAGATTGCGTTAAAAGATTTTTTGCTGTTTGGTGACAAAATAACAATAGCGTCTAACGCGTTGAATAGATATAAATTATTAACACAAGATTTTGAAAAGTTATTTCCTATTTTATCGTTCCAAGATGATGAATATTTGCGAAAATCTTATAAGGGTGGTTTTTGTTGGAAACACCCTAAAATAAGAGACGTCGGAAAAGGATTAGTTTTTGATGTAAATTCTTTATACCCGTACGTTATGTACACAAAATTATTGCCTTGCTATAAACCTATATACGCAAAAGGCGAATTAAAATTTATGGATAATTTTCCTTTATTTATACAACATATAAAAATTTCTTGCCATATAAAAAAAGATAAAATACCTTGTATACAACTAAAACATAACTTTAGATATGCAGAGAACCAATATTTAGACGAGATAGATTATCCAGAAGATTTATATGTTACAAATATAGATTTAACGTTAATAAAAGAACAATATGATATAGATTATATTGATTATATTGACGGTTATTATTTTAAAGGTAAGTATAATTTATTTAAAGATTATATAGACTATTTTATGGATTTAAAATATAACGGCAATCCATCCGAAAGAGCTATTGCGAAAAGGTACCTTAATAGTTTGTACGGTAAATTTGGGAAAAACCCAGTGTCAACAAGAAAAATACCGTATATTGAAAACGATATCCTTAAATTTCATACAACAGACTTAGAGATATCAAACCCGATATATGTTGCTATGGCGTCGTTTATTACTTCTTATGCCCGTGAAAAAACAATAAGAACTGCACAAAAATTTTATTGTGATGATTTATCAAAAAACAGATTTATTTATTCGGACACTGATAGTATACATATTTTAGGACACGAGATACCAGATTTAGATATAGACGATAAAAAATTAGGGTATTGGAAGCTAGAAAATAAATTTTATAAAGGGAGATTTATAAGACAAAAAACATATTATGAAATTTCTGGAAAAGAACATACTATAAAATGCGCCGGAATGTCTGATAAAATGAAAAGTAAACTTTCTTTTAAAAAGTTTACGGAAGGTTACACAGATTTTAGGTTAAAACAAAAACAGCTTGACGGTGGAATTGCATTAGTTGATGAAATATTTACGATAAAATAATAAACGCAGTAGACGAGGGTTACCAGCCCCGAAGGCACGGTTTTACCCGTGGTACGCCTTCTTAATCGTCTACTGCGCCACAATTCCCGTAAAGGGAGATTGTCAAAATAATTCCGCAAACAACATTACACTATTTTCATTTTCATATTTTATTTTGTTTACCTCTAACATACCTTTTAAAAATTGTAAAATTTCTTTTGTAAATAATTGAATATTTGGCGAAAGCATTTTTATATCTTTTGTGTAAGATATACCATTTACTTTAGGTGTATCTGTGACATATATAAATTTATTTGTTTCCCAAACCGACACACAATTCATATTGTCTAAATAAATATTACATAAAAATGACATTTTCTTTCTATCTATTAAATTACCGGAAAAATCTTGTAAATAAGCATTACCTTTGACATATTCATTATATAAGTCATTTGTTTTTATTAAATTTCCAAATCTTGTATTTTCAAGAGTCGTTAGACGTTCAGTGTTTGCTTTTGCTTTATAAACAACGTAATCTTTTCCAAACGTGTATTCTTTGTCGGATACTTTAATGTTAAAAAATTCAAAAATTGGGTTTGTGTTTGAAATAGTATTTCCGCACAATATCATTATTGTTTTATCTTCATTTCTATCTACAGTTATATATAGTTCAGACAGCAGTAAACCCTCATCTTTAAGGTATTTTTTTGTCGAACCGAATGGTATTATACAATCATCATAAAAAATATATTTATACCCAAAAAAATCATTATCTTTTAATGTTATAGAAGTAGATAACGGTATAAACACACCTGCTTCTTTACCGTCTATAATAATTTTATTTTTATTTTGTTTTATATCGTGTGTAGGATACTCATAATATGCTACTTTTTTACCCCAACCCACAGTGCGCTTAACATCTTCAACGGTCCTTTTTAACACGATAAATTTATGACCGTTATCTATAAAATTTTTGTAAAGTAATTTAATGACACCATAAGTTTTTCCTGCATTTCTATCAGATAGCAACACGTTAAAAACTCTTTTGTATCCTAATATTTTATTTATATCAATATATTTATTTGACACACTCATAAATTTTATTCAGCATCTCCAAAATAGTTTCATTAAATGATTTTTCTTCTGTCTTTAGACAATACTTAATTGCTTCCGCAATTCTTTCTTTATTATTATACATATATTTGGCGGTTGGGCTGTATGAATGAAAATTTATTTCTACCAACACAGGAATTAAACCGAGCTCATACGGTTCTCTAATTTCTCCAAGACCAGCAACAGGGTAATTTGATTCTGAAAATCCGTCTAATACAGATTTTGACCTATTAGATTTAATATCACAAAGATTATCTAATGTTTTAACAATTTTTTCAGCAAGTTTTTTAGATTCTGAACTTTTAGGATGATAGTAGCACACACAACCAGTACACTTTTTTTCCTCTTCAAACGCATTTGTGTGTATAGCGATATAGTGAGTACACCCCAGTTTTTTAGCTTCTTCTGGTCGACCGCTATAATCATTATTATTTTCCACAGACGCTTTAATATAATTATTTCCGTCAGCAATTATAGTGGCAATTTCTTTACAATACTGTTTTTCTGTGATATTATATTTTACCCATTTATTGTCGTGATTTGCATATGCAAGATAATATTTATTCATTATTGTCCAACCTTTCCACTAATTTTGTTAAACTCTCTGAAATTTTGGTGAGTTCTGTACTCATATTATTAAATACACGATAAACTATAAATACAAGCAATCCCGTTGTAACAGATTTATCTAAAATGTTAATAATCCATTCTTCCATTAGTCAAACCTCACAAATGCGTTATTTGTTGTAGTGTCTCCAGCTTTATACACTATTGTTAATTCACCAAACCATGTGCTTGATGTTAATCCAGAGGGAATTGTAATAGTTGTCGCGCCTGTTCCCGTAGCGGAATCATATCCAATCTTAAACGGCCGCATAGTGCCGGATGATGTCATTAAAACTAAATTTCCAGACGCACCTTGCCAGAAAGAAGTAATATATATTTTTTGTGTTTTATATATTCCTGAGCCCGGACCTTGTGACGGCAACAAAATATTAAGGGTGTCAACAGGGATATTCGTCGTGACATAATAATTATAATGTGCAGAAGGTATTTGCCAAGTGTCTGTGGTATCTACTACCACATATTTTAGATTTTCTAAAGCATTTATTTTATCAGAATACCCGTTAACTTTAGATTGAAGACCAGTAAACTCTACTTGCAAATCTCCAAGCGTTTTAGTAATACTTTCGTCATAATCTTGTAAATTTTTAATATCAGCTTTAGTTGCTATAATTTCATTTCCTTGTGTGGATATAATACCAGACAAAGATTTCACATCTGATTTTACTTGAACCATATCTGCTCTTAATGCTTGTGTTGCACTTTCCAAAACCGATACATTATTAGATATTGATGTTATATTTCGATTTATTGTGACTATGGTTGAATTTATAGTTGTAATTTTTGTGTTTATAGAATCAATATCATTTTTAATTTCAGCGAATTCTAATCTGTATGCTTCAAGTGTATCTGATATTCCGTCAATTTCCACGCTAATACTCTGAATTTGAGTTTTTATATTCGCAACGTCTGTTTTCAATGCAGTAATATCATCTGCATTATCGTTAATTGCTGGAATAAGTTCATCGTTTATAAAATCTACATGTCTTTTAAGTAATCTTAAAACTGTATAAACATCTTCTTCCCATATAGTTGGCAAAGTACTAACAACTTTAGACATTAAAACACCCCCATAAACAAATCTTCAAATAAAGTTGCATACCAATAATATATTTCTTTTAATTCTTGCCTATCATTAAGCGCCTTAGAATAATCATAAATTTGTGTTATTGTGTATGATTCATTATCTGTATAATTATCTAATCTTTTATTGTTAGTAGATTTTGTTTTATCGTTAGATTGTGTTGATACACCAGTCTCAGAAATACCCATATTTTCTGATATATTTCTATTGTTAATATTAGTGGCATATTGCGTAGATGAGGTTCCAAGTACACTTTCGGGCGTATCCAAATATCTATCACCAATATTTCCAGTTTTCGTTGTATCTGTATTGTGTGACGTAAGACTAAAATCTATTGTTTCGTCTACAGATTCTGAGCCCGTATCCGTTATAGTTCTATCGTGATTATTTTTCCCATCTTTAGTTGTTTTACTACCGATAAAATTATTGTCGTAAAAGACATCTAAAAGTTCGTTTAATTTTTTAAGGTTAAGAAAAAATAATGCTGTGAACTGTTGCTTAAAATACCACGGTGTTTCAATTCCAATTTCTCTATATCTATACATATTCAAAATTGTATTTTGTAATTCTTCTTTATCACCGATCAAATTTTGTGGGTGAAGATTATAGTCAAAATCAAACAGATTCATTCCGTTGTCCAGTAGTTCCTGTAGCACTATTGTATACTTCGCCTTGATTTCGTTCATTATTCATCACCTTTTCCATTTGAGACTTAATAAAATTATCTGTCACTTTAAGATATGGTTCGACAGTCCAACCATATTTTTTATTCATTTGTTCTGCCGCATATTTACGCATATCAAAAGAGGAAACAGCATTCATAAATAAGAAATCATTATATGAATTAACCTCATCTAAAAGTAATCTCTCACGTTTTTCGTATGTTTGAGCTCTAACACCCAAAAATGAACAAAATTCTGCTATCACTTGATTTTTTAATAGAAACAAATCATTTGCAAAATAATCAATTTTAATTTGCATAAGTTCAAGTGATTCTTTAATTGCATCTTTTGTTTTTTCAGAGACCATAACAAACGGATTATTTTCTGATACTTCCTTAAATAAATTTTTTAGTGTAAGAATAGTTTTTTCGGACGCTTTAATAATATACGGTCGTTTTATAGTATAAATTTGAGTGTCAATAGCTCTATCTATTTCTGTTATAATTTGGGAATACCATTTTACAATTTCAAACGTGGGTGACGACGAATAATTATTTCTAACTAAAACCCCGTTGCCGTTTACAACATCAACATTTATTTTTTTCCAAACATTATAACCAAATACGTAAAAATATACATATTCAAAATATACGTTTAATTTTTCGACAGGTGCGGCAGGCAGACAAAGATAACCAAATTCATCATCATCATACACTACCGCATAACCATAATAGTATAAATTGCGCTCCAAAATTCTTTCTGGAATTGTTTCTGGCAAACCTTTCCAACCATATTGATTTAATGCAATATTTTCATACCGTATATAGTTTATATCATTTTTCACAATATTCTTTATTTGTTCTGGAGTTTTCTTTACAAAACTATTCAACTATCACACCTCAGCATTTTCATTTGTATAATTATAAAGTCTAAAACGTCCAGCTGTATTTGAATTATAATGCCATATCCTTACTCCATTTTCAAATATATTTCTAAGTTTTTCATAAGCGGCAACAGACAAACCTTCATTATCCGGAAAATTTCTATCGACATTAAGACCGTTTAATTTCAAATAATTAAAATAAAATCTCGTGTTAACGACCGGAAATTTAATTTTATTGCAACTATATCCAAACATATACAAATAGTCATATATTGCTGTTCTTACGTCGTCGGCGCAAGTAAATTCTGCCTCTAATAATCTTCCACCGCTTAAAACGCCATAATCAAAATTACCGTCAGAATTAGATGTCTGAAATGATTCTATCGCATTTTTAGAATCTTCAACTTTTGCATTTTCGGTAGCTATATTAGAGACACTGCTCACTAAACTTTGTACACCTTTTACAGCAGAAAATGGCATATAAGCAGGATTGATAGAAGTTAAAAAAGCTCCAGAAGCCATTGACGCAAACGTATTAAATAAAGAAGCAAAATAACTAACCTGTATTTGATTTTGATGTGACGCAAGATACATCCCGTCCGTATCAGTAAGTATAGGAAGTTGAGAAAAACTATTGTCTGAAACACCATAGTATTTTATAGAATCTGAGCCATAAAAATCTGTTTCGTACATACCATAACTATAAAGCAAATATGACACCGTTCTATTCGCAGAACCAGATATATAATAATTTATCGAAGAATTAGAGTTAAGATATTCGTTTTTAATGCCAATTTTTTGGTTGTGAGAAACAAAAATATGTTTGTAAAACTGAGAAGAAAACATTTTACTTTCATTTGCTATATCTCTAACCGATAAATACGAATAATCGGGTTTAGTTACACTACTAATTTTTTTCAAAGAAACATATCTACGTTGAGGGGAAGAAGTATAAATAGATATACAATCTCCTATACCAGAAATATTTTCAGAATACAAAAAAATATGATAATTTCCTTGTTCGTCTGATGATAAACCTACATTAGATATAGAGTTTGGTAAATACGGAATAACATAAACATTTTTTATATTTACGTTTGAGACATCGTATCCTTTACCGCCAAAATTAGACGCTGAAAAAGATATATCTTTATTATTTCTGTCATAAAACAATTTACCGTCATAAGTCCAAGGTTTACAATATATATTAAACGAATCTTCTGTGACATATAAAAACAATACATAGCAGCACTCCATAACTCCAGCTAAAGTGCTTTGTTTTACAGTATTTATAGAAACAGGATGTTCTAAAGAGACATTAAAACCCTCGTCAGTGTCAGACCATATTGGATTTCCGTTAGAATCCCATCGATTTTGATGTTCTCTAACAACATAATTATTGCTAAACGACCATTTAATATTCAAAGGATAAGTGTTCCAATAATCAAGTTCAATATCCAAAAAACAAGATGTAATAGTGTTATACCTTTTATCTGTCACAAAGAAAAAATAATTATAATCTCCATTACTCACAAAAATATAATTTGTGTTTGAAATAATATCGCTATCTAACGCATAATTAACAACAATATAACTATCATTCTTCTTCACATATTGGAAATTTTGAATTGTGGCGACAGCTTTACTTGTAAAATATGTAGTCTGTTGATTTGATGTTTCAAAATCTATCACATCTTCATACCTATTATTGAAATCAACTTTACAAAGTCTAACTGTCGCCATAATTCACACCAACCTTAAATAATATCAGTAGTAGATTTAATATCGGGTTCCGTAGTAGTCACAGTAATGTTATTTCCAGGCATAACAAACGATTTAGTCGAAGTTACATCAAGCGTAATATATGCACTATCTTCACCTGTGACAGTATCAGTATATACAATATATACATTTCCAGACGTAGGAGCAGTAATATTGATTACGGTACCTTCCGTCGCAGAAGTTTTATCGGTTGTTACACCGTTTACTGTAATAGTATATTCGGATGTGTTATCGTAAATTCGTGCTGCATTATATGCATTATAATATGTAAATGCATATTTCAAATACATAAATACATTATAATAGCCACCGCCTACAGGAACAAGAATAGAATTACTATTCATAATCTGCTTATGGATGTTAAAGAAATTCCTGTCTACACAAAGAGCAAGAGTTCCATCCATAATAGACCCGAACGGCTGTTCCTCGTCAATAACGAGAATCTTATCTCTAATTTCCACTTCTGAAATATTAAAAGCGGCAGAAAGAGACTTAACCCCCATTGCATTAAAAACAGAAGGTCTAACAAGAACAAAAATATCGTCGTTAAAGCTCTTGTTAATTACACCATCTTTATTATATTTCTGAGAAGGTCTACTAAAATTAAAAACCAAATCCTTAATAGTTTGAATAAGATTGTCAGAGTTTTCCTTAGAAGTGGGTGCGGCAAGACCAGTAGAATAATACGAATTATTCAAATACGCCTTAGAACAAAGCTCTTTACAAGCCAAATACAAATCAAGATTTGCAGAATTAGGAAGCACAGATGTAATCTGAGAAAGCACTTGATTCATATTGGTAATATTTAGAAATGCGCTCCTTGCCTGCGCATCAGAGACTGTAATTCCGTATTCTTTTTCAAAATTAAACGAGTTATAAGAGGATGATACAGGTGGTGTTTTTCTGGAAAGTGAAACGGCACCATTATCATTATAAGTAGGCGTAGAACCGTCGATAACTCCAACAAAAGTTCTTTCAATAAATTCGCCGACAGGAACGTCAGACTTAAAAAACGGCTGAAAAGGATTATCGTCTGCATTATATTTAGTAGAATAAACAAACTGTTCAGAAATTTTAGAGAGCATCCCAAGAAAAGCATTTGTATCATCTTGATTCAAAGTCTGGCCAAGATTATAAAAATTCTCTTTTGTAATTTCAGGCATTCTCTCATCCCATCCAAGATGCTGAGCAATACCATTCAAAACTGCATAGTTAATAGGCATAATTTTCAAATCCTTTCAAAAATCATTTTCGCAAGTTCTTCAATAGGAGTTTCTTTCTTTTCATCTCCATTAGCGACACCCATCAATAACATACCGTTAGTTTCTTTAAGTGTTTCATTTCTTGCTTTAAGGTCTGTAATTTGTTCAAGTAGATTATTCACCTTAGTTGCAAGCTCAGAATTTGCTTTTTTAAGTTCGTCAATGATAGAATCTTTTTCATTAAATTCTTGTTCATTTTGTGACACATTTTCGTTTTCATTTTCCATTTATATCATCTCCTTTATTTAAGTCTATCATAAAAAACATTAAAAATTGTTAATAATTTGTAACTTAATTGTAAACAATTTTTGGTGCGAAAACAGGCAA
>ERZ827524.1250-NODE-1250-length-25600-cov-2.781484_pt1 | contig 25600 bp, 23 predicted proteins | sample MGYA00519702_ERZ827524 | MGnify/ENA primary metagenome ERZ827524 (study PRJEB31778, sample SAMEA3449341) | human gut metagenome | biome: human gut; feature: human-associated habitat; material: faeces | place: United Kingdom | collected 2010/2012 ...
ATGGAGTCATGCCACAGACGGTAGAGGCGATCAACCATGCAAAAGCAGCAGGCATCGAGATCATTGTTGCAGTTAACAAGATCGATAAACCGAATGCCAATATTGAAAAAGTAAAACAGGAGCTTGCAGAATATGAATTAATTCCGGAAGACTGGGGTGGAAGCACCATCTTCGTTCCGGTATCCGCACATACACGGGAAGGTATTGACCAGCTCTTAGAGATGATCCTGTTAACAGCAGAGATCTGTGAGTTAAAGGCAAATCCAAAACGTCAGGCACGTGGTATCGTCATCGAGGCAAGACTGGATAAAGGTCGTGGTGCGGTAGCAACTGTTTTAGTACAGAAAGGAACCTTAAAAGTCGGTCAGCCGATTGCCTGCGGAAGCAGTTACGGACGTGTCCGTGCCATGATCGATGACAAGGGACGCAATGTAAAAGAGGCAGGACCATCTACACCGGTAGAGATTTTAGGATTATCCAGCGTACCGGGAGCAGGAGAAGTATTTGTATCCACGGAGACAGAAAAAGAGGCAAGAAGCTTTGCAGAAACCTTTATTTCAGAAGGCAAGAACCGCCTGATCGAAGAGACAAAATCCAAGATGTCCTTAGACGATCTGTTCTCCCAGATCCAGTCCGGAAATGTCAAAGAGTTAGATATCATCGTCAAAGCAGATGTTCAGGGTTCTGTAGAAGCAGTAAAACAGAGTCTTGTAAAACTCTCAAACGAAGAGGTTGTAGTCAAAGTCATCCATGGCGGTGTTGGTGCGATCAACGAATCCGACGTTACGTTAGCATCTGCATCCAATGCCATCATTATCGGATTTAACGTACGCCCGGATACCACTGCAAAAGCGATTGCAGACCGTGAGGGTGTAGATGTGCGTCTGTACAAGATCATCTACAATGCCATCGAGGATGTAGAAGCTGCCATGAAGGGAATGTTAGACCCGATCTTTGAAGAAAAGGTGATTGGTCATGCAGAAGTACGTCAGATCTTTAAAGCATCCGGCGTTGGAAATATTGCAGGTTCCTATGTCTTAGACGGTTCTTTCCAGCGTGGCTGTATGGTACGTATTTCCAGAGAAGGAAAACAGATCTTTGAAGGAAATCTTGCATCCTTAAAACGTTTTAAAGATGATGTAAAAGAAGTAAAAGCAGGCTATGAATGTGGTCTGGTATTTGAAGACTTCAATGATATTCAGGAATTAGATCAGATTGAAGCATATATTATGGTAGAAGTGCCGAGATAGAACGAAGGGAATAGAGGCAGAATGCGAAAAAACAGTATTAAGAATACAAGGATTAATGAGGAAGTTCTAAGAGAACTTTCCAATATCATCCGTGGGGAGATCAAAGACCCGCGGATCAATCCGATGACCAGTGTGGTTGCAGTAGAAGTAGCACCGGACTTAAAGACCTGTAAAGCATATATTTCTGTTTTAGGGGATGAACAGTCCCAGAAAGATACGATCGCAGGCTTAAAGAGTGCGGAAGGCTATATCCGAAGAACGCTGGCAAAGAATATCAATTTGCGTAACACACCACAGGTACAGTTTATTTTAGACCAGTCCATTGAATATGGTGTCAATATGTCAAAACTGATAGATGATGTAACAAAGGATATACAGGAGTAGAGATACAGCGAGACCGGGGGAAAAAGCATGAAAGACTTGGATTCACAGTTACAGGGAGTACAGACAGCAGCGATCGCAGGACACGTCCGTCCGGACGGCGACTGCGTAGGCTCCTGCCTTGCAACCTATAATTATATCAAAGACAATTATCCGCAGATTCAGGTGGATTTATATTTAGAACCGATTCCAAATATTTTTAAATTCTTAAAACGCTCCGAAGAAATTATCCATGAATGTACAGAGCATGAGCCATATGACTTGTTTATCGCACAGGATTGTGGAGATACCGGACGTTTAGGAGAGGCTGCACAGTATTTTACGGCAGCAAAAAAGACAATCTGCATCGACCATCACATCAGCAACCAGAGTTTTGCAGATGAGAACTATATCTTTCCTCATGCAAGCTCTGCTTCGGAGCTGGTATTTGAGCTTTTAGACGAAAAAAAGATTTCAAGGGAGATTGCAGAGTGTATCTATGTGGGAATCATCCATGATACCGGAGTATTCCAATATTCCTCAACTTCTGCCAAAACGATGAATGTTGCCGGCAGACTGATGAATATGGGAATTGACTTTACGGAGATTGTAGATAAGACTTTTTATACAAAGACATATCAGCAGAACCGTATTATGGGTCAGGCACTGGTACAGTCCAGGTTGGAGCTTGGCGGTGCTGTCATTACTTCCGTGGTTACAAAAGAGCAGATGGAAGAGTTTGAGGTATTACCAAAGCATTTGGATGGAATTGTCAGTCAGCTTCGTGTGACAAAAGATGTGGAAGCGGCGGTATTCCTGTATGAGACAGAGGACGGTTACAAGGTCAGTATGCGTTCTAACGGAGGCGTGGATGTGGCGAGAGTTGCCATGGAGTATGGCGGTGGAGGTCATGTCCGTGCAGCAGGAGTTTCTATGGAAGGAAATGCAGACGAAATTTTAGAAAAAATCTTAGAAGAGATGAAAAAACAACTGCCTTCTGATGCTTCTAACAGATAAAGGGTGAGAAGATGCTAAACGGTATTTTAAATGTATACAAAGAAAAAGGCTATACTTCCCACGATGTAGTGGCAAAACTGCGTGGAATCGCAGGGCAGAAAAAGATCGGACATACCGGAACCTTAGACCCACAGGCAGAGGGAGTGCTGCCGGTATGTCTTGGAAAAGCCACAAAAGTCTGCGACCTTTTAACCGATAAGGACAAGGTCTATGAGGCAGTCCTGCTGCTTGGACAGACCACCGATACGCAGGACACCACAGGAACCGTGTTAGAGCAGTCGGCGGTAACCTGCAGCGAAGAAGAAGTAAAAAAAGCCATTATGGGATTTGTCGGAGCATACGAACAGATACCACCGATGTATTCTGCATTAAATGTCAACGGAAAAAAACTGTGCGACCTTGCAAGAAATGGGATCGAGGTAGAGCGTAAACCCAGACCGGTTCAGATTTATGAGATTGAAATCGTGAACATAGAACTTCCGCGTGTGACCATGCGGGTACATTGCTCGAAAGGAACGTATATCCGTACTCTTTGCCACGATATTGGTCTGAAACTGGGCTGTGGTGGTTGTATGGAGTCGTTAAAACGGACAAGAGTGGCAGATTTTTCCATAGAACAGGCATTGACCTTAGGAGAAATTGAGAAAAAACGGGATGCAGGAGAGCTAGAACAGATCCTTTATCCGACAGACTATGTATTTCGTGCATTAGAAGCGGTAACGGTACAAAAAAAATACGGCAAAATACTTTATAACGGCAACCGTATTGCAAAAGAATTTTTTGTAACATCGCCGACATCGGATGAAACGGAGTCGGTCCGCATCTATGATGAAGAAGGACGGTTTATCGGAATCTACCGTTATGATAAAAGACAGGAAAATTACAAGCCTGTGAAAATTTTTTGGGAACAGTAAGTGAGAGAGTAAAATGATTTATTTAAGAGGAACAACGGATTTTAATATAGAAGAATCTACGGTCATCACATTTGGAAAATTCGATGGGATACACAGAGGACACCGTCTGCTTTTAGATACCGTATTAGAAAAAAAAGCAGATGATTTGAAAGCTGTGGTATTTACCTTTGATATTCCTCCGAGAAAAAAGGTGGAAGACGACCGTGGAGATGTGCTGACGACCAATGAGGAAAAGATGCATATCTTTGAAAATATCGGGATTGACTATGTAGTGGAATGTCCTTTTACAGAGGAGATCCGCAATATGGATGCAGTGGATTTTATTCGTATGATGGTAGAAAAACTGCATGTAAAATATATGGTGGTCGGTACTGATTTTCACTTTGGACATAACCGCATGGGAGATTACCAGCTTCTTTTAGAGTATGCTGACAAATTCGGTTATGAGGTACAGGTGATCGAAAAGATCCAGAGTGACGGAAGAGATATCAGCAGCACCTATATCCGTGAGTATATTAAAGAAGGAAATATCGAAAAGGCAAATGAACTGTTAGGCTATTCCTTTTTTGTACAGGGCATCGTAGAGCATGGAAATGAGATTGGAAGGACGATCGGGTTTCCAACCGTGAATCTGGTGCCTGAGGCTGACAAACTGCTGCCGCCATTTGGAGTCTATATCACAAGGATTCTGATCGGAGGAGAGGAATACTGTGGAATCACCAATGTCGGATGTAAACCGACGATCGAGGGAGATAATCCGATCGGTGTCGAGACACATGTGCTGGATTTTTCTGACGATGTTTATGATATGGCGGTAGAAGTGGAATTTTTACACCGCATCCGTGCAGAGGTAAAATTTGCATCCATAGATGAATTAAAAGCGCAGTTACAGCAGGATATTAAGATCGCAAGGATCTATTTTGATTTATAAAAATGACAAATGTTACGCAAATATTACGCAAATGTGTTGACAGTGTAAAAAAATGTTGTTATAATTTAAAAACAACGTAACAGTAGAGTATTACATATTCTACTGTTTTTCTTTTATCAGGAGGTTTTTATGAATCAGAATATAAATCGGTTTTTTGCAATCGCAATGGCAGGAACCCTTATTTTTACAGGAAGTAATCTGACAGGCTTAACAGCACAGGCTAAGGAAGCGAACAAGGTACAGACCGTTGCCGGTGCGGGAGCATTGTTTACAGAAGCAATTAAGGACAAGCCTACAGAACAGGAAGAGCAGGCGAGTGTATCAGAGAATACCGCAGAGGTGACACAGGAAGCACCTTCTACCATTTATGGATATACAAATTTAGGAATTGCAAATGTTGAGGAGACCTTGAATGTCAGAGAGACTCCTTCTGCAGACAGCAGCATGGTAGGTAAGATGCCAAAGAATGCCGCAGGCGAGATCTTAGAGACTTTAGATGGCTGGTATAAGATCCAGTCCGGTGATGTGACAGGTTATGTCAGTGCAGATTACCTGATCACGGGAGAAGAGGCAGCAGCCCGTGCAGAAGAAGTAAAGCAGACGATTGCAACCGTTAAGACACCAACTTTAAATGTCAGGGAAGAGCCAAATACAGAGTGCAGCATTTTAGCATTAATGCCACAGGGTGAGGAACTGAACGTTTTAGAAGATTTAAGCGGCTGGGTAAAAGTCGATTTAGATAACACCAACGGATTTATCAGCAAAGACTATGTAGATATTTCCGTACAGCTTCCAAAAGCAATGACCATGACAGAGGTTCGCTATGGCAACGGAGTATCCGATGTCAGAGTAGATCTGATTTCCTATGCAACACAGTTTGTTGGAAATCCGTATGTCTGGGGTGGTACAAGCCTGACAAACGGCGCTGACTGTTCCGGATTTACACTTTCTATTTTTGCAAAATACGGTGTATATCTGCCACATTCCTCTAAAGCACAGGCAAATTGTGGTACAAGGATCAGTGCATCAGAGGCAAAACCGGGAGATTTATTCTTCTACGGAAGCGGAAGCAGCATCAGCCATGTTGCAATTTACATTGGAAACGGACAGATCGTACATGCAAGTTCTAAGAAGACAGGAATCAAGATCTCCAATGCATTTTACCGTTCCCCGATCTGTGTAACCAGAGTATTGGGTGACTAGATTAGGAGTTTGAAATGAATTTTATAATAGTTTTTATAATTATTCATGGAAATACCATTCACAACGCGGTTGTGGATGGTATTTTTCTGTTTTGCAAAAATGTTTTTTATCTTTTGGTACAACAGAACGATCCGGCCTGTATAAGTCCGGTCTTTCCTTAAAATATCGTTAAATAAGTAACAATTGCAGCATGGAAATATTTGCTTGTCATCGTGTCATAATCATAGTAAAATATAATTAAAGTACTGGTGGATGGAGGAAGACTATATGAGAATACAGGATTTTACCGACATGGATAAATTCCATGAAATTATGAAGAACTGGGCAAAAGCAACCGGACTGGCAACCGTTGCGGTAGACATGGATGGAAATTATATTTCTGACTGTTTTAATTTTGCAGATTTTTGTATTAAATATACAAGAGAGAGTGCAGAGGGTAAGAGACGTTGCGAGAAATGTGACCGTGAAGGAACCGGCGTGTACCACTGTCATGCAGGACTGGTCGATTTCAGTATTGATCTTGTTGTAAAAGGTGAAAAAGTCGGAGCCGTTATCGGTGGACAGGTATTGCCAAAAGATCCGGACGAAGAGAAATTCCGCCAGGTTGCAAGAGAATTAAATATTAATGAGGATGAATACATAGAGGCATTAAAGAAGGTCAATGTCCGTTCCGAAGAAGGAATCAATGCATCCGCATTTTTGTTAGGAGATGCGTTAAATAACTGTATGGCTGCAGGATATAATGAGACCTATAACGGTCGTCTGATGCAGCGTATCAAAGATGGAATTGCAGAATGTAAGGGACTGATGGAGAATATTGAGGGAAATACGAATCAGTTGAATGCGATCCAGAGACAGCAGAAGATGTTAGCATTGAACGCAAGCATTGAGGCAGCAAGAGCAGGAGAAGCAGGAAGGGGGTTTGCAATTGTGGCAGGAGAGGTAGAAAAACTGGCAAGAGACTGTAATACCTTAAATGTATCTGTTTCCGAAAATGTAAAGAAAATGTCGGATGTCATTGAGGGATTGTCCCACACAAAACTGACAGATTAAATGTTGGCAGACCGTGCTAAAAAACAGACATTTTTTCTGAAAAACAGTTTACAATAAAGGATGTCTATGATATACTTGCAAGGTATGAGTTCAGCCCATATTCGGTAGACGGACAACTCCGACCCTTTACTGAGTATCATACATGTCAGGGCGTTTATCAAATAAGGAGGATTATACAATGATCGCAAAGGAAAAGAAACAGGCTATTATTGCAGAGTACGGTAGAACACCAAATGATACAGGTTCACCGGAAGTTCAGGTTGCTATTTTAACAGCAAGAATTCAGGAGCTGACAGAGCACTTAAAAGCAAATCCAAAGGATCATCATTCCAGAAGAGGTCTTTTAAAGATGGTAGGTCAGAGACGTGGATTATTAGATTACCTGAAGAAAATCGATATTGAAAGATATCGTTCTTTAATTGAGCGTTTAGGTATCAGAAAATAGTATGGCCTAAGGATAGAGCGGAGTCTTTCCGCTCTATTTTAGCGTTTATTCCGCGAAAAATATGGAAGATAAGATTTTAGCGGATATTTTGTAACCGGCAGAAGAAGGAACCCGGGACCACTGAAAAGGGTATGAAAAGAGCATAAGAGTAAGAGGTATATCGTAGCTTTTTCAGTAGTTTCGGCATCTTCTGTCAGAGCAGGGAGTCAGGCTCCCGGAAAGAAAAGGAGAAAAGATATGTTCAAAAGTTTTACAATGGAACTTGCCGGAAGACCACTTACGGTAGAGGTAGGCAAAGTCGCAAAGCAGGCAAACGGAGCAGCATTTATGAAATATGGTGATACTACGGTATTATCTACTGCAACTGCATCCGATAAGCCAAGAGATGGCATTGACTTCTTCCCACTCAGCGTAGAGTTTGAAGAAAAATTATATTCCGTAGGAAAGATTCCTGGAGGATTTAATAAAAGAGAGGGAAAAGCATCTGAGAATGCAATCTTAACATCCCGTGTGATCGACAGACCGATGCGTCCGCTTTTCCCAAAGGATTACAGAAATGATGTTACCTTAAACAACATGGTTATGAGCGTAGATCCGGCCTGCAGACCGGAAATCGTAGCAATGCTTGGAGCAGCAATCGCAACCTGCATTTCCGATATCCCATTTGACGGTCCTTGTGCCATGACACAGGTTGGAATGATCGATGGAGAATTCATCATCAACCCATCCCAGGAGCAGTGGAAAAAAGGTGATTTAAATCTGACCGTAGCATCTACCAGAGAAAAAGTCATCATGATCGAAGCCGGTGCAAACGAAGTTCCGGAAGCAAAAATGATCGATGCGATTTATACCGCACATGAAGTAAACCAGACGATCATCAAATTCATTGATGAGATCGTAGCAGAAGTAGGAAAACCAAAACATGACTATACAAGCTGTGCAATTCCTGAGGAAATGTTTGCTGCAATCAAAGAGATTGTACCTCCGGCAGAAATGGAAGAGGCAGTCTTTACAGATGAAAAACAGGTAAGAGAGGAAAATATCCGTCAGATTACCGAAAAATTAGAAGAAGCATTTGCTGAGAATGAAGAGTGGCTTGAAATCTTAGGAGAAGCCATTTATCAGTATCAGAAAAAGACCGTTCGTAAGATGATCTTAAAAGACCACAAACGTCCGGATGGTCGTGCCATTGACCAGATCCGTCCGCTTGCAGCAGAAGTAGACCTGATTCCAAGAGTACATGGTTCTGCAATGTTTACGCGTGGACAGACACAGATCTGCGATGTGGTAACCTTAGCACCATTATCAGAAGTACAGAAAATTGACGGACTGGATGAGAACGAAGTATCCAAGCGTTACATGCATCACTATAATTTCCCATCCTACTCTGTAGGTGAGACAAAACCAAGCAGAGGACCGGGACGTCGTGAGATCGGACATGGAGCATTAGCAGAGAGAGCATTACTTCCGGTACTTCCTTCCGAAGAGGAGTTCCCATATGCGATCCGTGCCGTATCCGAGACATTTGAGTCCAATGGTTCTACCTCCATGGCATCTACCTGTGCATCCTGCATGTCCTTAATGGCAGCCGGAGTACCGATCAAGAAGATGGTAGCAGGAATTTCCTGTGGTTTAGTAACCGGAGAGACAGATGATGATTATTTAGTACTGACAGATATCCAGGGATTAGAGGATTTCTTTGGCGATATGGACTTCAAAGTAACCGGAACAACTGAGGGTATTACAGCAATCCAGATGGATATTAAGATTCATGGACTGACAAGACCGATCGTAGAAGAGGCAATCCGCAGAACCAGAGAGGCAAGACTCTTCATTATGGAAGTGATGAAAGGTGCGATCGCAGAGCCTAGAAAAGAAGTTGGCAAATATGCACCGAAGATCATCAGAATCCAGATCGATCCGGCAAAGATCGGTGATGTAGTAGGTCAGAGAGGAAAGACCATCAACGAGATTATCGAAAGAACCGGTGTGAAGATCGATATTACCGATGACGGTACAGTATCCGTATGTGGTGTAGATGCTGATGCAATGCAGAAGGCAGTGGAGATGATCAAGATCATCACAACTGATTTTGAAGCAGGACAGATCTTTAAAGGAACTGTTATCAGCATCAAAGAGTTCGGAGCATTTGTTGAATTTGCTCCTGGTAAAGAGGGAATGGTCCACATTTCTAAAATTGCCAAGGAAAGAATCAACCATGTAGAAGATGTTCTGACCTTAGGAGATAAAGTAACCGTGGTATGCCTTGGAAAAGACAAGATGGGAAGAATCAGCTTCTCTATCAAAGACGTTCCGGCAGACGCAAAATAAAAAGAATGATATAGACCAAAAATAAGAGGGGCTATCCAAAAGAGAAATCTTTGGGATAGCCCTTTTGTGCCACTTAGTTCTAAAAGCCGTTCACACTTTGCAATAAAACCTGCATAGGTTAATAGAAAAAGGAAAATCAAGTGGAGCGGATCAGAGAACTGTTAAATACATCATATGCCCATAAAAGAGGGTATACTGGTAAGGGAATTACAGTTGCGGTGATGGATACCGGGCTTTTTTTGCATAAAGATCTAAGAGGAAGGGTGAAAGGATTTTACGATGTCTTAGGAAATGAAACGGAATGTTATGACGACAACGGTCACGGTACGCATGTGGCGGGGATCATCGGTGCAGACGGTTGTGCGAGCAGGGGACAATATATGGGAATGGCACCGGGATGTGGCATTTTGCCGATTAAAGTATTAGACCGCAGAGGCGGTGGGAATACCAGACAGGTCAAAAAAGCGATCCGATGGATGTTAGAGCATAAGGATGAATATAACATAAGGATTTTAAATATTTCTGTTGGAATGTTAAAAAGTGCCAGAGAAGAAGAACAGGTAGAACTGATCAAATTAGTGGAAGAGGTCTGGGATGCCGGGATCGTAGTGGTGGCGGCAGCGGGAAATAACGGACCGGCAGGAAATTCAGTAACGATCCCCGGAATCTGTCGGACGATCATTACGGTAGGAAGCAGTGATGATGATAACCGTCAGACACAGGGGCAGGGACTTCGCAGAGGTTACAGCGGAAGAGGTCCGACCGACAGTTGTGTCATAAAACCTGAAATCTTAGCACCGGGAACCAAAATTACAAGCTGTGATGTGCATAATGACGGTTATACGACAAAAAGCGGAACTTCGATGGCAACACCGGTGGTTTCCGGTGCGATTGCACTACTGTTAAGCAAATATCCCCAGATGTCCCCAAAGGATGTAAAACTGCGGCTGTATCAGACTGCCAACAGAAGCTGCGACAGAAAGGAACAGCATGTGTGGGGCTGTCTGGATTTAGTGCGGCTCATGCATTAGACATAGGAGCGTTTTTGTGATACGATAGGCAGACAGGAAAGCAAAAGAGTAGGTGAAGAGATGAAGAAACTGGGAAATATCCTTTTTAGCAGACTGGTATTGATCTTTTTAGCCATTGTCATCCAGTTTTTCTGGTTAGCAACGGTGCTTTATCAGTTCAGTCTGCAATTTACATTTATCAACTTGGGATTTCGTGCCGTTGCTTTGATACTGGCAATCATAATTTCCGATAAAGATGGAAATGCGGCGGGGCGGATGTCGTGGATCTTTCTGATCTTAGTGGCACCGATCTTTGGCGTAACTTTGTATTTTGTCTTTGGAAGAGCAAAATTAACAAAACATACCGAGGAACGTTTAGAACGTGTCAATGAAGAACTGAGCCCATTTTTAGCAGGAGACGAACAGGTAGAAGAAAAGATACGAAACGAGAACAAACGTATCTATAACCAGATGAAATATATTAAGGACTGGGCCGGCTATCCGGTCTGTGAATATACAAAGACCGAATATTATCCATCCGGAGAGGAACTGTTCCTGAAGATGTTAGAAGCAGTTAAGGAAGCGGAAAACTTTATTTTTTTAGAGTACTTCATCTTTGAAGACGGGATCATGTTAGAGCAGTTGTTAGCTGCCTTAGAAGAAAAAGTAAAACAGGGTGTCGAAGTCCGTATGATCTACGATGATGTGGGATGTATCAGCAAACTTCCGGCAGGCTATTATAAGAAAATGGAAGCGCGTGGGATCAAATGTACCGCATTCAATCCGTTCCGCCCGATCATGTCAATTATCATGAATAACAGGGATCACAGGAAGATCCTGGTTGTGGATGGAAAGACTGCATTTACCGGAGGCATCAATATTGCAGATGAGTATATCAATGTAACGACCCGTTTTGGCTATTGGAAGGATACCGGAGTCAGGATTGAAGGAAAAGCCGTCTGGAATTTTACGGCAATGTTTTTGCAGATGTGGAACTTTGCAAATCATTCCACGGAAAATTATCTGGCATATAAACCGCAGATCAACTGGAAAAAACACTATGAATCCGACGGTTATGTGCAGCCTTATGCCGATTCGCCGATCGACCATGAGAATCAGGCAGAAAATATTTATCTGAACATCATCAACTATGCAAAGGACTATGTCTATATTTTTACGCCATATCTGATCATTGACGAGGAAATGTGCGTAGCACTATGCAACGCGGCAAAATCCGGCGTGGATGTCCGCATTGTCACACCGGGAATCCCGGATAAGAAGCTGGTATTTTTACTGACACAGTCCTATTATCAGGAATTATTAAAGGCCAATGTAAAAATCTATCAGTTTGCCAAAGGTTTTATCCATGCAAAATGTTTTGTATGTGACGATGAGATTGCTACCGTCGGAAGTATTAATTTAGACTACCGCAGTCTCTATCTGCATTATGAATGTGGAATTTATATGTACAGATCCAAAGCCGTACGGCAGGTAAAAGAGGACGTATTGAATACCATTGAACAGTCTAAGACCATCTCGTTAGGATTCTGTCAGAACAGAGAGTGGTATGTGAAGGTTTTACAATGTCTGTTACGTTTGTTTGCACCGTTGTTATAGGAAGATAAAGGAGTATCAATATGAAGAAAGAGAATATCACATTAGTGGGAATGCCGGGGGCAGGAAAAAGCACGGTCGGAGTGGTCTTAGCAAAAATCGCAGGATATCATTTTTTGGATTCGGATCTGTTAATACAGCAAAAGACGGGAAAACTGCTGCACGAACTGATCGAGATCCACGGACGCGAGGGATTTTTAGAGATCGAAGGAGAGGTCAACGCATCCATTGAAGCAAAGCGTACGGTGATTGCCACGGGTGGTAGTGTTGTCTATGAAGAAAATGCCATGCAGCATTTAAAAGAAATTTCCACAGTGGTCTATATCTATCTTCCATATGAAGAACTAAGGACACGCTTAGGAAGTTTAGAACAGCGGGGCGTTGCCTTAAAACCGGAGGAAACCTTAAAAGATCTGTATGACAGCAGAAGTGTATTGTACAAAAAATATGCGGACATCACAGTGGATGCCTCGCATATGGGAATACAGGCGGTTGCAGAAGAAATTCTTAGAAAAACGCGTGAAGCAGCTTTTTGAAATAGTCGCTAAATCCGGCTTTTTTCACATTCTGTTCGCATACAATATTCACTTCCCCAATGACTTTTCCATCTAAAGAATAGGTTGCTTTTCCAAGGACATCGCCCTTTTTTACGGGAGCGGTCACGGTCTTTGGAAGAGAAATCTCTTTTTTAATGGAATTCAGGTCACTTCCCTTGGTGTCTACAAACTGAAATGGTGTCTCATAACTGATATTTACCGTATCCTTGGTTCCGTTTTTGACCGTCAAAGGTTTTAGCTTTTTCGTGTTCGGGTCAGAGTAGAACTGGCATTTTGCAAAGCCGTAATTGAGTAGGTTAGCGGCATCCTGAAATCTGCCCTTTGAGTCCGGGGCTGCCATAATGACGGCGATTAGTTCGGTTTTATCTTTTTTTGCTGTGGCAGAGACACAGAATTTTGCCTTTCCCGTGGAACCGGTTTTCAATCCGGTCGTATACTGATATTGACGTACTAATTTGTTGGTATTGGTCAGACCGAATTCCTTGCTCCCTTTTTTCGTTTCATGTGTGATCGTATCCATCCAGATCATAGAGTAATCATGGATCTTTGGATATTTTGTAATCAATTCACGCGACATCAGGGCAATGTCATATGCTGTGGTCAGATGTCCGTCAACATCCAGTCCGCAACAGTTGACAAAGGTGGTGTTTTTCATGCCGAGTTTTTTTGCCCGCTGGTTCATTCTTGCAACGAATTCCTCTTCAGAGCCTGCAATATGTTCTGCCATTGCCACGCAGGCATCATTCGCACTTGCCACGGCGATACATTTGATCATGGTGTCCACATCCTGGGTTTCTCCGGGTTCTAAGAACACCTGTGAACCACCCATGCTTGCCGCGTGTTCCGATACCGTTACCGTATCTTCTAAAGAGATTTTTCCGGCATCTAAAGCGTCAAAGATCAAAAGCAGGGTCATGATCTTCGTGATGCTGGCAGGAGGCATTTGCTTGTTGGCATCCTTTTCATAGATGATCGTTCCGCTCTTAGCCTCCATCAAAAGGACACTCGGAGCGGATAGAGTCAGGGTATCTCCTGTTTTTTTATTATCATCAGCTTTTTTTGCCGAATTTTGGGAAACACCTGCTTCATATGTAAGCGGGGCGGACTGTGCAGTCAGTGACAGCAGTGGGGTACATGCAAGCTGCAGGGCAAGAAATAGGGAAAGTATTATTTTTTTCATAGTGATTCCTGAAACATTATCTGCTTTAGTTTAATATTAATAGAAAAGAGAAAAAAATATGACTGATGCTGGGATTTTTATGCAAAATGTGATAGGATATCAGAGCAAAGGAGAAGTATATGAAGATCATTGGAATGATTATTTTGCTGATAGGATGTGTTATCCTGTGGCAGCATTTTGAATTAAAGAAGTTTCGGATCACGTCCTATGAGTATCAGACGGATAAGATTACACAGAGCGTTAATTTTGCAGTGGTAGCGGATCTGCATGCCCATGTCTATGGCAGGGATAACGATATTTTAATCCAAAAGATTAAAGAACAAAAACCGGATATGATTTTAGTTCCGGGGGATATGATCGTGAGCCGTTATCCGGAGACCTATGAGACTGCGTATCAGGCATTAGTAAAACTGACAGAGATCGCACCGGTTTATTTTTCAAACGGAAATCATGAAAGCCGTATTTCTAAAGTACCAGTCATGCAGACAGAGGCATTTTTAGAGTATGAAAACCGGGTGCGGAAGCTGGGTGTGCATATTTTAAACAATGCTTCGGAAGAAGTCATACTGCATGGCGGGAAGTTTTGTATCAGCGGACTGGAAATTCCGTTGGAATGTTATGGAAAGGGCAGTTATGAACCACTGCCGGAGCATTTTATCAGGGATGTATTAGGGGATGCAAAGCAGGATGCCGTACAGATTCTGATGGCACACAATCCGATGTTTGCAAAGGAATATGCAGAATGGGGGGCGGATGTAAGTGTCTGCGGACATACCCATGGTGGGCTGGTTCGGATTCCGGGAATCGGAAGTGTGATTTCCCCGCAGTTTGAACTCTTTCCGAAATATGATGCCGGAGAGTTCAATTTTGGAGACAGAAAAGTTTATGTGAGCAAAGGCTTGGGAACACATACCTTCCATATCCGTGTTTTTGACAGAGCAGAGGTACTGATGATACGGATCAACAAAATGTAGGTTCAACTCTTGAAATTTACCTCTATATGATGTACAATATTATTAATTCACAAAAAATAGGAGCAGTACATTTTTATGGATATGACCGTGAAACTGCAGGTGTTTGAAGGACCTTTGGATTTACTTTTACACCTGCTGGATAAGAACAAAGTTAATATCTATGATATTCCGATTGTAGAGATTACAAAGCAGTATATGGACTACATACGGGAAATGAAGCGGCATGATCTGAACGTGGTCAGCGAGTTCTTAGTGATGGCTGCCACACTGTTAGATATCAAGTCTAAAATGCTTCTTCCGGCACCACCGGAGGAGGAAGAAGAACAGGAAGACCCAAGAGCAGAACTGGTACAGCAGCTTTTGGAATATAAGATGTATAAATGTATCTCCTATGAATTAAAAGACCGGCAGGTGGACGCACAAAAGGTCATGTTTAAGGTTCCGACCGTACCGCCGGAGGTGGCAGCATATGAAGAACCGGTAGATTTGGATGAGTTAGTCGGAGATACCACTTTAGCAAAGCTCAATGACATTTTTAAATCCATTATGCAGAAGAAACAGGATCGTATTGATCCGGTTCGCTCTAAGTTCGGCAGAATTGAAAAGGAACAGGTTTCTTTAGAAGATACCATGCATACATTAGAAGAGTATGCAAGGACGCATCGTTCCTTTAGTTTTAAGAATTTGCTAGAATCCAAAAGCGGGAAAATGGAAATTATCGTAAATTTTCTTGCAATCTTAGAATTGATGAAATTAGGCAAGATTTCGATTTCACAGGAGCATATTTTTGATGATATCCGCATTGAATCGAAAGTAGCCGCCTAAAAGTCTGGAGTGAGATGTATGAATTATGAAGCAGTGATAGAGTCGATTCTCTTTACAATGGGAGATTCCGTAGAGTTATCTAAGCTCGCGGAGGTTTTAGAACTGGATAAAAAAGAAGTGAAGGATATCATAGAACAAATGCAAAAGAACTACGAGGCAGAGGATCGCGGTATTACAATCACGGAGCTGGATGGAGCTTATCAGATGTGTACCAAGCCTCAGATGTATGACTACCTGATAAAAGTAGCAAAGCAGCCAAAGCATTACGCACTGACAGACGTATTGTTAGAGACGCTTTCAATTATCGCATATAAGCAACCGATTACAAGAGCAGAGATTGAAAAAATCAGAGGAGTCTCCTGTTCCCATGCAGTCAGCCGATTGGTAGATTACAATCTGGTTTGCGAGCTGGGGCGTTTAGATGCACCGGGGCGGCCGCTCTTATTCGGAACAACAGAAGAGTTTTTAAGAACATTTGGAGTTTCTTCCATTGAGGAGCTGCCGATTCTGAATCAGGATCAGTTAGAGAACTTCAAGCGGGAAGCAGAAGAAGAAATGCAGATGAAAATGGATATCTAAAGGACAGACACAAACGTGTCTGTCCTTTTTTGATAAAAAATTCACAAATTAAAGGGAGGTAACACATGGAGAGAAGATTAACAGCAGGAGCACCAAAGCGTGAAGACACAACAACAGAACGTCTGATGCGGGAATTTGAGCAGCGCATTGTCGCAAGTCCTCCGGGGGTATGTCCGGTGGATATGCAGCTTTCATTTTTAAAAGTCTGTCATGCACAGACTTGTGGAAAATGTGTGCCATGCCGTGTAGGGCTTGGACAGTTAGAAAATCTTTTAGAGGATGTGTTGAACAACAGAGCAACATTAGAGACTTTACATCTCATAAAGGAAACAGCAAGGAATATTCAGGTGACCGCAGACTGTGCCATAGGTTTTGAATCTGCAAGGATGGTATTAGTCGGCTTAGAGGGGTTCAAAGAGGATTACCTGTCACATATCCATAATAAACGGTGTACGGCATCGTTTGAACAGCCGATACCATGTATCACGCTCTGTCCGGCGAAGGTAGATATTCCGGGTTATGTAGCACTGGTAGGAATGGGAAGGTATCAGGATGCAGTAAAACTCATCCGCAAGGATAATCCATTCCCGACCGCATGTGCATTGATCTGTGAGCATCCATGTGAAGCAAGATGCCGCAGAAATATGATCGACAGCTCGGTCAATATCCGTGGTCTGAAACGTTTTGCGGTAGACCATGCAAGGGCAGATCAGGTCGAGGTACCAAAATGTGCAGAAGCTACAGGAAAGAAAATTGCCATTATCGGTGCAGGTCCAAGCGGACTGACTGCTGCTTATTTCTTACAGCTTATGGGACATCAGACGGTGGTATTTGAGGAAAAAGAGCAGCCGGGAGGAATGCTTCGTTACGGAATACCGAGTTATCGTTTTCCAAGAGAACGTCTGCAGGAAGATATTGATGCAATTTTATCTACCGGTGTGGATTTACGATGTAATACCGAAATCGGTAAAGATATCACTTATGATGAATTAAAACAGGAGTATGATGCAGTTTACATCGCAATCGGTGCTCATACCGATAAAAAATTTGAGGTAGAAGGTGCGGACAGTAAGGGTGTCATTTCAGCAGTAGATATGCTGAGAGATATCGGCTATGGAAAGTATCCTGATTTCAGAGGAAAAAGAGTTGTTGTAGTCGGCGGAGGAAATGTGGCGATGGACTGTGCCAGAACGGCAATGCGCTGCAAGGCAGAAAAAGTCAGCATCGTATACCGCAGACGCCAAAAGGACATGACGGCATTAGAAGCAGAGATCGAAGGAGCCATTGCAGAGGGAATAGAGCTTTTAACCCTAAAAGCACCAAAACGCGTAGAAGCAGATGAAAAAGGCAATGTGGCAGCACTCTGGACACAACCGCAAATCAGCGGTTTATATGACAGTGCCGGAAGACCAAGTCCGAACAGGGCAAAAAAACCGGAAGAACGGTTAGGCTGTGATGTCATTTTAGTGGCGATCGGACAGGAGATCGATTCGGCTCATTTTGAAGAATCCAATGTACCGGTCAAGCGTCATCGCATTGTGGCGGATGAATTTGGAGCAGTTCCGGGAGAAGAAGGAATCTTCTCCGGCGGAGACTGTGTATCCGGCCCATCTACCGTGATCCGTGCGATTGCAGCAGGAAAAGCAGCGGCAGCAAATATTGATGAATATCTTGGCTTCCATCACGAAATGTCAACAGATGTAGAGATTCCGCAGCCAAATCTTAATGATAAATTACAGAGTGGAAGGATCCATCTGACCGATAGAGAAGCCTGTGAACGTAAAAAAGACTTTGAAGGAGTGGAATACTCCATGAGTCTTGAAGAAGCAAGACAGGAATCAGCAAGATGTTTACGTTGTGATAAATTTGGATGTGGAGTGTTCAGAGGAGGCAGAGAGAGCATATGGTAAAATTATGGATAGATAATCAGGAAGTAAATGTAGAAAAAGGGACAACAATTTTAAATGCAGCAGCATCCGTAGGAATTAAGATACCGACCCTTTGTTTTTTGAAGGATTTAAACGAAATCGGTGCCTGCCGTGTCTGCATCGTAGAGATCAAAGGAAAAGATGCGTTAGTAGCTGCCTGTAATACCGCAGTAGAAGAAGGCATGGAAATCTATACAAACAGCAAACGTGTCATGAATGCAAGACGCACCAATGTCGGACTGATCTTATCCCAGCATGACTATCGCTGTGCTACCTGTGTCCGAAGCGGTAACTGTTCCCTGCAAAAATTAGCAAATGATTTAGATATTTTAGAGGTACCTTTTAAAGAGGAGTATGAGGAACAGGAATGGAACATGGATTTTCCACTGATCCGCGATGCTAAAAAATGTATCAAATGTATGCGCTGTGTACAGGTCTGCGATAAGATTCAGGGAATGAAGGTATGGGATATTATCAATACCGGAAAACGAACAAACGTAGGATTGCGAGAGGGCATGTCCATTGAAGATGTGAACTGTGCCTTATGTGGCCAGTGTATCACACATTGTCCGGTTGGCGCCTTGAGAGAACGGGATGATTTGAACGAACTGGTTTATGCCATTGCGGATAAGAAAAAAGTTGTAGTGGCACAGATTGCACCGGCAGTTCGCACAGCCTGGGGCGAACGGTTTGGCTTAAAACGCGAAGATGCAACGGTAAAAAGACTGGTAGCAGCACTTCGAAGAACCGGAATCGATTATGTGTTTGATACGAACTTTACTGCGGATTTAACGATCATGGAAGAAGCAAATGAATTCATCGAAAGACTGAAAAATAAAGATAAATACAAATTCCCGATGTTTACGTCCTGCTGTCCGGGATGGGTACGCTTTGTAAAATATGAATATCCGGAGTTGCTGCCGAATCTTTCCACTGCAAAATCCCCGCAGCAGATGTTTGGAGCAATTGCAAAAACCTACTATGCACAGCAGTTAGGTGTGGAGCCGGAAGAAATCTACTGTCTGTCGATCATGCCATGTACAGCGAAAAAATACGAAAGCCAGATGGCATGTATGGATGTGACGGGAACCGGACCGGACGTAGATTCTGTCATCACCACAAGAGAGGTAGGACGTCTGATCCGTGCAGAGCATATCCAGTTAGAACATTTAAAAGAAGAGGAGTTTGACGAACCATTGGGATGCGGAAGCGGAGCTGCTGTCATCTTTGGTGCGACCGGTGGTGTTATGGAGGCGGCACTTCGGAGTGCCTACTACTTCTTAACAGGAGAAAATCCTGCACCGGATGCATTTAAAGTTGTCCGCGGACAGGATGGAGTCCGGGAAGCCGAGGTAGAGATCGCAGGCACAAAAGTAAGAGCTGCCGTAGTCAGTGGTCTTGGCAATACCAGACGTTTGATCGAGAGGATCAAAAAAGGCGAGGCAGAATATGACTTTGTAGAAGTCATGGCGTGTCCGGGCGGATGTGCCGGCGGCGGTGGCCAGCCGATCCATGACAATTTAGAACTGGCAAAAGAGCGTGGAGATGTCCTCTATGAACTGGATGCAGAAAACGAGATCCGTTTTTCCCATGAGAATCCGGCAGTACAGGAATTGTATCGCAGCTTTTTAGAAAAACCACTGTCTCATAAATCGCACGAGTTGTTACATACCGACCATTCTCTTGGCATATAGTAAATGGAAACGGTACGGAAAGAATGAGTTAAGTGAAAAAAAATCCATTCAAGCAAACGATGATCATCGTTCTATGCATCAGTCTGATCTTAACAAGTGTGGTGTTAGAGGTTTTTGCAAAAGAACATCAGGATAGTCTTGGACTCTATGCCAAGTCTGCCGTCTTAATGGATGCAGACAGCGGCAGAGTCCTCTACGGCAAAGAAGAAGAACAGTTTTTAGCAAATGCCAGCACCACAAAGATCATGACATGCATTCTGGCAATTGAAAGCGGCAGGTTAGACGAGAAGGTAACCGTCAGTCAACATGCCACGTCTATGCCAAAAGTCCATCTTGGAATGACAACCAAAGACACCTTCTTATTAAAAGACCTGCTCTATTCGCTGATGTTAGAATCACATAACGATTCCGCAGTTGCGATCGCCGAGCATGTTGGCGGGAGTGTGGAAAAATTCGCAGAGATGATGAATGAAAAGGCAAAAGAAATAGGATGTGAACATACACATTTTATCACGCCAAACGGATTAGACGCAAAAGACGAAACAGGTTCTCATGGAACAACGGCAAAAGACCTTGCCACGATCATGAGCTACTGCATCAAAAACGATACGTTTTTAAAGATCACACAGACAAAGCAGTACAGCTTTCAGAATGTAGAGGGAAGCAGAAGTTTTACCTGTAATAATCACAATGCATTTTTACAGATGATGGATGGCGCACTGTCCGGAAAGACCGGATTTACCGCGGATGCAGGCTATTGCTACGTCGGAGCCTTAAAAAGAGGGGAGCGGACATTTGTGGTATCACTGCTTGCCTGCGGCTGGCCGAATAACAAAAGCTATAAATGGGCAGATACCAGAAAGCTCATGGAATACGGTTTAGAGCATTATGAAAAGGTAAAAGTCAAAGCCAAACAGGAATTAGAGACGGTCCCTGTCATAAACGCCGCTGACAACTCCTATGATCCTGACAAAGAGATTCTGATGCCGGTTCGGGTAAAAGGAAAGGATCTTCGGGTTTTAAAAGACAAGGAAGAAAAAGTGACCGTAAAATGCACGACAAAGAAAGTATTGCAGGCACCGGTCAAAAAAGGAACGGTGATCGGAAAAGCAGAGTACTATATCGGAGAGGAAAAAGCAGTATCTTATCCGATCGTTGCGATGGAAAATGTATCCGCAAGAACGCCACGGTGGTATCTGCAGTGCGTCTTAGAAAAGTTTCTGTTTTAAAATTCGTCAGATTGGAAAAAATGTCTATTCAAATTAGTGAAAAATTTAACAAATTACTATTGAAATATTGTATTAAAAGTAATACAATTAGCATAGCGAAATTTTTTAAAAATTTTCAATACATAGATGGAGGGCTAATAAATGAGTAGCACAAAGAATAGCTTAGCAATGCAACGAATTGCCAAGTTACTGGATGAGAACAGTTTTGTAGAGCTTGGTTCTCTCGTAACTGCACGAAGCACAGATTTTAATCTGACTGCAGATAAGACTCCTTCTGACGGAGTAATTGTCGGTCACGGATTAATCGATGAAAACCTGGTATTTGTATACAGCCAGGACGCTTCCGTGTTAGGTGGAACAATCGGTGAAATGCACGCAAAGAAAATTGCTTCTGTTTATGACATGGCAATGAAGATGGGTGCACCGGTCATTGGTCTTTTAGACTGTGCGGGTGTCCGTTTACAGGAATCTGTAGATGCATTGGAAGGAATGGGTCAGATTTATGCAAAACAGACAGCAGCTTCCGGTGTTGTACCACAGATCAGTGCCGTATTCGGCAGCTGTGGAGGTGGACTTGCCGTTGCATCCGCATTATGTGACTTCACTTACATGGAGACAGAAAAAGGAAGACTTTTCGTAAACTCTCCGGATGCCATTGCAGACAACAACGTATCGAAATGCGATACAGCAAAAGCTGACTTTCAGGCAGCAAACACAGGTGTTGTAGATGCAGCCGGAACAGAGGATGAGATCCTTGCTGAGATCCGCGAATTAGTAACCATTCTTCCGGGATGCAACGAGGAGAGCGGACGTGTGGACGAGTGTACGGACGATTTAAACCGTGCATGTGAGAGCATGGAATCCATGAAAGGTGATCCAAGATACTTCCTTTCTGAAATTGCAGATGACCATAACTTTGTAGAGACAAAGAAAGGTTATGCAAAAGATATGGTAACAGGATTCATCAAATTAAACGGAATTACCGTTGGTGCAGTAGCAAACGCTACCGTAATGCATGATGAAAACGGAAACAGGACAGAGGAATTTGAAGCAGCATTAACCGCACAGGGATGCGAAAAAGCAGCAGACTTTATCCAGTACTGTGACGCATTTGATATCCCGGTACTTTCCATGACAAATACAACAGGATTTAAAGCGACTTCATGTTCTGAAAAACGTCTTCCAAAGGCACTTGCCCGTATGACATACGCATTTGCCAATGCAACAACTGCAAAGATTAACTTCATTACAGGAGATGCATTCGGAAGTTCTTATGTAATGATGAACTCAAAATCTCTTGGAGCAGATTTAGTCTATGCATGGCCGGATGCAAAAGTCGGCATGATGGATGCAAAATCGGCAGCTAAGATCATGTATGCAGATGCTTCCGCAGATGTCTTGGACGAAAAGGCAAAAGAATATGAAGCATTACAGTCAAATGTGGAAAATGCTGCAAGAAGAGGATATATTGATCTGATCATCAACCCTGCAGATACAAGAAAATACTTAATCGCAGGATTTGAGATGTTATTTACAAAAAAAGTAGAAGGGCCGATGAAAAAACACGGAGCGAAATAGAAAGGTGAAGTTTATGAAGAAGAAAATATTGCTGATGGTAAGTGTGTGTCTGATGATACTCGGACTTACAGCATGCGGAAAAACGGATCCTAAGTCTGTCGATTACAATGGCTATACATATGACCAGTTAAAACAGGTGACACAGAATACCGTTGCTACATTGGTAAATATGACTGATGAGCAGAAGACTGTGTACGAAGCCAGTGATGACGAAATGACAAAGAACATCGTTACCAGATGGGAGGATGCTACTTCCGGTGTTGGTTCTTATGTAGAACTCGGTGATTTCAAAATTACAAAATCAGGAAAGACACTGACATGTGAACAGACCATTGAGTTTGAAAAACGTGAAGTAATTTTGACTTATGTATACACTTACTATTCTATGGAAGTGGAAGACGTAACAATTGATAAGGTTTACTCACTTGGTGAAAAGATGAGCAAAGCCGGCATGAATACACTCATGGGAATGGGAACTGTATTCGCAGTGCTGATTTTAATCAGTTTGGTTATTTCCTGCTTTAGAATTTTCCCATATCTTGAGAGCAAGAAGAAAGCGGGACAGACAGAAACTGCCGTAAAAGAGACTGTACAGGATGTTCCGGCAGCACAGCAGGACAATACAGAGCTGATTGCCGTTATCGCTGCAGCAATCGCAGCATCCACAGGAACATCTACAGATGATTTTGTAGTGCGTTCCATCAAGAGAAGATATTAATCGCAAATTTAGGAGGAAATTAAGATGAAAAGCTATACAATTACCGTAAATGGAAATGTTTATGATGTTACTGTAGAAGAAACAGGAGCAGCAGCACCGGCAGCAGCTCCAAGAAAAGCAACTCCAGCAGCAGCACCGGCAGCGACAGCCGCTCCGGCAGCAGGTGCAGGAAGCATTAAGATTGAAGCAGGTGCAGCAGGAAAAGTATTCAAGCTGGAAGCAAATCCTGGTACAGCCGTTAAGAGAGGCGATACCATCTTAGTATTAGAGGTAATGAAAATGGAGACTCCGGTTGTTGCACCACAGGATGGAACTGTTGCAAGCATTGAAGTTGCAGTTGGAGACCATATTGAAGCAGGTGCATTACTTGCAACCATGAATTAAGAAAGCCAGGAGGATTAATTATGAGTTACGTAGGAGAAACAATGTCAAACCTCCTGCACCAGACAGCATTTTTGAATCTGACATGGGGCAACTTTGTCATGATTGCCGTAGCATTTTTATTCCTGTTTCTGGCAATCAAGAAAGAATATGAGCCATTACTGTTAGTTCCGATTGCATTTGGTATGCTGCTTGTAAATATCTATCCGGATATCATTATCAGCCCGGAAGAGGCAAGTAACGGTGTAGGTGGTTTGTTACACTATTTTTATATCTTAGATGAGTGGTCAATATTGCCGTCTCTGATTTTCCTTGGAGTCGGAGCGATGACAGACTTTGGACCGTTGATTGCAAATCCAATCAGTTTCCTGCTTGGAGCAGCAGCACAGTTCGGTATTTTCTCAGCTTACTTCCTTGCAGTCCTGATGGGATTCAATGATAAGTCCGCAGCCGCAGTATCCATTATCGGTGGTGCCGACGGCCCAACTTCCATTTTCCTTGCAGGTAAGCTTGGACAGACTGGTCTGTTAGGACCAATTGCGGTGGCAGCATATTCCTATATGGCATTAGTGCCGATTATTCAGCCACCTGTTATGAAATTATTTACAACGAAAAAAGAACGTGCGATTAAAATGGAGAACTTAAGACCTGTTTCTAAATTAGAAAGAATCTTATTCCCTGTTATCGTTACGACAATTGTATGTTTAATTCTTCCTACCACAGCACCATTAGTTGGTATGCTGATGTTAGGTAACCTGTTCCGTGAGTCCGGAGTAGTACGTCAGTTAACAGATACAGCATCCAATGCATTAATGTATATCGTTGTTATCTTACTGGGTACTTCCGTAGGAGCTACCACAAGTGCAGAGGCATTCTTAAATATCACAACAATCAAGATTGTTGTTCTCGGACTTGTAGCTTTCGTATTTGGTACAGCAGCAGGTGTACTCTTCGGTAAAGTATTATGCTGGGTTACAAAAGGTAAGATTAATCCATTGATTGGTTCTGCCGGTGTATCCGCAGTACCTATGGCTGCTCGTGTATCTCAGAAGGTTGGAGCAGAAGAGGATCCAACGAACTTTTTACTTATGCATGCAATGGGACCAAACGTTGCCGGAGTTATCGGTACAGCAGTAGCTGCCGGTGTATTTATGGCAATCTTTGGAATATAGGAGGAGAAAATCATGGCAGAAGTGACCAAAAAACCATTAAAAATTACAGAGACTGTCCTGCGTGATGCACACCAGTCTTTGATTGCAACCAGAATGACTACTGAGCAGATGCTCCCGATCGTAGATAAGATGGATCAGGTTGGTTATCATGCAGTAGAGTGCTGGGGTGGTGCAACATTTGATGCATCTCTCCGTTTCTTAAAAGAAGATCCATGGGATCGTCTTAGAAAATTAAGAGATGGATTTAAGAATACAAAATTACAGATGTTATTCCGTGGACAGAATATCTTAGGATATCGTCCATATGCAGATGATGTAGTAGAGTATTTCGTACAGAAATCTATTGCAAACGGAATTGATATCATCCGTATTTTCGATTGTTTAAATGATATCCGTAACTTACAGACCGCTGTTACTGCTTGTAACAAAGAAAAAGGTCATGCACAGGTTGCACTTTCCTATACCTTAGGAGATGCTTATACCTTAGATTACTGGATGGATATGGCAAAGAAAGTAGAAGATATGGGAGCTGATTCCTTATGTATTAAGGATATGGCGGGACTGTTAGTACCTACCAAAGCAACCGAGTTAGTACAGGCATTAAAAGATGCAACTTCACTCCCGATTGAGCTTCATACACACTATACATCCGGTGTA